>Ga0307947_1000804_pt1 | contig 23447 bp, 24 predicted proteins | sample OrgLakmetagen232_FD_201840 | JGI IMG/M metagenome (GOLD analysis project Ga0307947, IMG submission 201840) | Saline water microbial communities from Organic Lake, Antarctica - #232 | ecosystem: Environmental > Aquatic > Non-marine Saline and Alkaline > Saline | place: Antarctica: Organic Lake...
CTAGCTTCTTTTTCTGGTGTCTTGTTCAGTCTGGCCTCTTTCTCTTCTTGAAGCTGGCTTTTTTATGCTATAGCTCAACTGCCCTCGCTGGCGGATATAGCTGTGTAACCCTTACCCCTTACCCCTTGGTTACAGGCTTTTCCCAAGCTGCCGCTCAGATACCCCCCAGAGGCACATATATAGCAATGTAACTTTACCTTAGTCAATCTGGCAGGACAACAACAATATTAGGTTTGTTATCCTGTTTTAAGGGCAATCTGTTGATTGATACAAATCCCCTAAGCTCCATAGCCTAATTTGCTTCCTGTGAATTTCGTTTAGATTAAATTTGAATGCATCAGCACAAGCATCCAACTTCAGAAGTTTCTGTTTTCTAACTGACGCATTACTGCTTTTCTGCCAGCGCCCCTCACACTCAGATATTTCTCCTCAAGGTACCAGCTCCTGCTTTTTGCAGTTGACATTCATCTGCCAAAATGCAGGAGCCAGTCAAACCTCCATGAAGCAGGACCAACAAATGGCTTTAATCCTCTTCTTCCGGAGTAAACCCTTCTGCAGCTGTTTCTGCGTCTTCAATTCCTGCTAGGGCTGTGACTGCCGTTGCAAGAAAATGAAAAGGGGGTACTAATATTTAGTCCCCCTCTCTCTGATTCGGTGCCAGAGAGGAAAGGCTTTTAAACAAGCTGTGTAAAAAAAATGATGAGGGGGCGCGTGCAGCAAGTAGGATGTGCAACAGAGGGAGCTAAGCTTGCTTGCGCATGGCGTTTGAGAGCGTGGGGCCGCATGCGATGCACAAAGCATGCGGGCATCTAGAGAGTATCCTGAAAGAGGGGTCAGCATGAAGGGCAAGGAAAGGAGCCGCACCTTGCAGCTTGCCTGCAAGTTGCTCGTAAGCCATCATCATCTTGCCGCACACTTAGTATGCAGGTGTGCCTGTGTCTTCCCCACGCTACTTTCTCTTCTCGACTCTTGCCGGTGCTATTGCCAAAGCCCCTTCTTCCATCTTCATCAGCATCATCAGACCATGCATGCAGGCAGCCCACATCTTCGGATCATGGATCTTCAAATATCTTCTGGATCATGCATGCAGCCCCATCATCGTAACACTTCTTCACGCATCAAAGGCACCATCATCAAGAGGGCAGCCCTGCAAGAGGCGTGTGGCAGGAGCCAGGCCGAAACAGGCTGAGGAAGCATTTTTTTGCGCAAATTGGCCGGCAAACAGTTGTGCTAAAATGCGTGTACGCTGGGAATGCAATGATTAGCATAGAGGATGCATGCTAGCATGAGGCCTTCTTGCTAAACAGGCCTCCTGGAGGGGCATTGGGCTTGAGGCTTGAAATATAGCTGTAACATTTTTAATGTTATTTCGGTGCAAAATATGCTGGCAATGCAATTACACCCCTGTGCACAACTGAGGGACCCAGCAAAGACTCGCCACCATTCGTGCACCTCATTATTATAGCTTGACAAATCAGTACACTACACGATTTAAATTCAGAGGTCCGAGGAAGTTTTTTCCATTTGAACGCGCACGCACACTTGTGTACACCACACACGACACGACCAGCATGACGCCACCAGGACACACTTGCACAGACACTTGTGTACACCACACACGACACGACCAGCATGACACCACCAACTCCTTGTCAGTCAAGCTTCTTGTGCCCCCCCCTCCACAGGTAGCATCAGCCAGCAGCAAGCATTAAGTACTCGACCCTGCTCCCAAACCACAGGTGTGAGAGATGTGATGCACACCGCCTGGTGCTCCGCGAGACTCGTCTTAAACGGCGCAACATCCAGCGTCACACGTGTGTGGGGTGGGGCCCTCTGCAGCACCCTCTGATTCAGCCAATGCACAAAAGCAGGGGCCAGCTGGGCTGAATCGCCCATTCCCTCACACCCACTCAATCCCTGCGACGAGAGAGCGCACACGAGAGGATACGTCGGATGGATGCATCCAAGAACATCGGGAGGAGCGTCGTGTCAAACAGGAGGGCCGGAAGCAATCGGCAAACTGTACTGAGCTGCTCGCACTCTTGTGGGCCTGGTCGGTCCTAACCATCCATGAAAAGGCTCAGTAGAAAATGACCACGACACACACGCATACACATTAAAAAACACATGTACATATACACACACATAACACGTACCAAAAAGCACGTGTACAGACATACACACACGTACCAAAAAGCATACATGTGCAGACACAAACAGACACACACACACGCACACAACGAACCAAAACTGACCTTGTGGGTGATGCACTGCGCGCAGGAGACCTGCAACGACAAAAGAAGTGTTGAATGCTCAAGGTAACGACAAGGTCAATACACTTTGTCCCTTCATCCCTTTCCTCACTACACTATGTGGACGTCACATACACACACCACATACCACTCCTTCTTGGATGAACTCAGAGTGTCGCTGGGAGCGACAAAACCCAAAAAAAGCAGGCCCTTTACCCGCATTGCTATTTACATGTAGTGTGTGTTGTGCGTGTGTAATGCGTGTGTAATGCGTGTGTGGTCTGTGACCGGCTGCTTCTGATACGGTCTGATACGGAGGTAAACCTCTCCCCATGCTATAAAAACACGAATTGCACAAATCCGTTTTTGACACTGTATTGATAACAGCGTACGGCGCAGACAAATGCACAGCACACCCTTCCCCTTGCCCAAAAGCACCCCATACCCAAGATGGCTATCACATAAAACGTATCAAAACCACCCACAAACATCCTATACACATGCATGTCATAATAAACACACACACACACACACAATAAGCTGTTGCACATGGCTTATTGGGTGCAGGACTTTGCACACACACACACACAAACATACGCTCACACCTACACCCACCCCCACCAACACCCCCACCCGCAACTACACAACATACAAGAGGAGTGCATTATATTTTTTCTGTGTAAGACCATTCTCCACACCAACTCGGAGGAAGGGCTGAGAACCTAGCATGTCAGGAGAGGCTGTGTGTACACACAGTACTGTGTAAGCGGCCATGACATACACATGTCGTCATGGGATCCTTTACCGCATGTCAATGCTCATGTCTAGGGTTGGCCAGAACCGTATATATGCACCGTATATGACCGTATATTTGGTGGTCTCCCTGCCAAAAACACCGTATATACACATTATATTTATGGTTCTGGCCAAGCCTTCTCATGCCGATGTTTGAGTTGCCCCAAAGGCCTCATTAACAAAAGGCTTGAATTGACATGGAAGAAAACAGTCTAAGAATCTTTGATGAAAACGTCACTTGTTCTTTTCTGCCGTCACATCTGTGCGCCAATCTCCTCAGTGTACCTGCTAGCTAGTGCACACACACACACAAACATAGGGTTGGCCAGAACCCTATATACCATCTATATCTATATATATATATAGCGTACATACGACAATTTTGGCAGAGAAATCACCAAATATGCGGTCATATACGTGCATATATACGGTTCAGGCCAACCCTACACATACACCCACACCCACCTGGAAGGACTGCGGCTGGCGCTTCGTACAGGGCTCTTGCTGCGTGCGGGGCTCTTGCTTACGCTCCTGCTGCGCACAGGGCTCCTGCTCACACTCCTGCTGCGTGCAGGGCTTTTGCTGACACTCCTGCTGCGGCTCTTGACTGCACGTGCACACGTGTGTGTGTATGAGTGTGTGCGTGTGTGTGTGTGCGTGCGTGTGTGTGTGCATGAGTGTGCAGGAAAGTCAGTGATAAAATCCTCTTCAGCCCCCACTGCTGCGTATCCTTGACAGGGACGAAAAATATAATCATGTAAGCGACTAAGTGGTGGGCTGACCTTCTCACAGGTAGTAGTACGGCTTACGTTACTGAAAAGGTGTCCACAACAACAGACAGCACGCTATGGTTGCACTGCATTGCACAAGCGCGCAAACACACACACTTCACACACACAGAGCAAGTGTGTGCCGTCGAACCTGGGCTCTTGCTGACCGTAGGACTTCTGCGTCGAGGAGGGGTGCGGCTGCGGCTGCGACTGCGGCTGGGGGAGACACTGGGAGGGGTCTTGGCCCTGTGTTTTGTGAGTACGAATGCGGGTGTGTTGGCATGTCGTGCTAGTACGCATGTTAGTATGTCGTGCTGGCATGCGTTTGCATTTGGCTCATTGAAAGGAGTGGCTTGCTGCGCATCACCTGTCTCTGTTATTGATTGTTCTGTTTTACGCACATAAACACACACAATCATGCTGCGCATCACCTGTCTCTGTTATTGATTGTTCTGTTTTACGCACATAAACACACACACAATCACCCCACCACACCCCCCGACAAACGCACGCAACAACACCCCTGCTGCTGCAAGTACATCTGCGGCTGTGTAGAGTGCAGAGCCGTGCCTCTACCACGACTCCAGAGTCTTCGGGCGCTCATTGACTATGGCTGCATAATTTCTCACACAAGCATACACACTTGTACCGACACGCCTGCTGCGAGTGCAGCTGGCTAAGGCCTTGTCTCTGCCAAAATTGCACCGCACACACACGCACACACACATGCACACATACACACACGCAAATGCACATGCACACACACACATACACACACCTGCTGCATGTGCGGCTGCGGCTGCGTAGGGCCCTGTTTCTGCTGTCATCACACATGCACACATGCACACACAAACACACACGCAAATGCACACACACACACACACACCTGCTGCGTGTGCGACTGCGGCTGCGTAGGGACCTGTCTCTGCTGTCGTCACACATGAACACATACACATACGCAAATGCACACACACACAAATGCACACACACACACACCTGCTGCGTGTGCGGCTGCGGCTGCGTAGGGCCCTGTCTCTGCTGTCGTCGCTAGGGCTGCGTCGTCGCTCCCTGCGTCGCTCGTTGCTCACGCTGCGGGAGCGGCGGTAGCCTCTGCTGCGGCTGCGGCCGTGGCTGCTGCGGGAGGGGTAGTCGTCACCTGTGTGTGTACAGACGCATGTGTGTGCGTGTTCGTGTGTTCATTATAGTTAATGTGTGTATGGGGGGGTGCTTGCGTGCAGAATCCTCCGTTGCGGCTGCGGCCGTGGCTGCTGCAGGCAGTCATCTCTTGTGTGTGTGTGTATGTGTGTGTGTGAGAGTGTGTGTGTGTGCACGTGTACATATGTGTGAGTATGTGTGTATACATGTGCATGCAGGCATGAGTGTGCGTGTATGCTTTGGTGTGTGATTTTGTTTGGGGGGGGGGCGTTCAATTGCACACACGTTAAAGTTTCCACTGCCAAGGTGGTCGTCTCTTGTGTGCTTGGGCAACCAGAATTAAGTAGAAAACAGGAAACAAACATTGCACAGGCTCCTGAATAATTGAAACAGCCTCACCTTCACAAGAACTAGGTACAAACAAAAACACAAACTTGCACAACTCAACCCGCCTCATTCACACACACACACACATAGGCACACACACAGTTACAAAGTACACACTCAAAAGGTACACACATACACACGCACCTCCGCGCACAGGTGGCGCTCCTCCCCGCCTGAAGTCGTCAGGCTTCTTGCGGCCCTGCAGGCCACACACACAAGACACACACACGAAGCTGGGGCACGTCCCAAACAGGACTGGCATGTGCCAAACATATGCACCGCAACGTGCACGAGAGCGACAGCAACAACACGCTGACCTCAGGCACCGCCACTTCTGGTAATTACGTTCTGCTTTCTACGCAGCACACCACTGATAAGTGGTGAGGGCTCCACTTTAAAGCTGTGCCCGGAGTCTACTAGTCCTTGTAAATTGGTTAGTTATGGATGCTGCTGAAAAGTAATAGGGTTCTTTAAGGGTAGAATCAACAATCAACAATCAACAATCAACAATCAACAATCAACAATCAACAATCAACAATCAACAATCAACAATCAACAATCAACAACAGGCACGCGCAGAGGGAACTCGCAGAGGGAACTCGCTAGCCACAAACGATAGCACACGCTAGGTGCCCTTGAATGTGCATTCACTTTCAACACTAATGAGTTAAGAGACACAGAGAGCAATTTGCAAAACTTTCAGAAGCTGTACAGCCGCAAAACCTTTCAGCGCACACGCACGCACACACACACACACACACACACACACACGTACACACACATGCGTACATACAAACAACCAGACCCAGACCCACACGCACACACAACACACACGCGCGCACCCCCACCCACCTGCTGCGCGAACGTGGCTTGCACCTCCTTGCCGCCCAGGTACATGTGGTGCAGACCGCTCACTGCATCCTCTGCATCATGCGAGCTGGTATACTCGATGAAGGCAATGCCCCGCATCTGCTTGGTGTAGTAGTCCTGGTCAAGGGGGGAAGAGCATGCGCTGTGTTTGGTACTGTGTGTGAACCTGCACCCGCAGTTGCGGATGGAGGGACCGCCGGCGAAACGGGAGGAGGGTGCTTGAGATCAGTTTGTGGCAGACGCCATGTTCACATGCAACGCGTGAGGTTAGCGTTACAAGTGCGTGAGCCAGTGCGGTGTTCAGGTCCACCAAGGCTTTGCGACGGTGACAGCCCGATGTGTTGTGATAACCTTCATTACTCAGGCCAACCTAAGTAAGGCTTTGCAAAGACCTCGCAACAGTTTGCGCACTCATGAGAGGCACGCACGTACGCAACGCGCAACGGTTTGGTGTACACCCTTTTAAAGCCATGGGACCAGTTTGTGGCACTGACATGCGAGTTTGACGTATGCCAGCCGTATGCATGGCACCAGCAAACCGACTGAGCAGGCCACCAACAAGTTGCCCTGACTGTTTGTGAGAAGCGGTGTGCTGTGCTGCTAAAGCAGGTGCTTTCTCCCTCTGCTGCTTTATTACACGTAAGGCACGCATGTGAGCGCAACTGGCACCCTGCTGCTTTTCCCCTCTGCTGCTTTATTACACGTAAGGCACGCATGTGAGCGCGACTGGCATCCTGCTGCTTTTCCCCTCTGCTGCTTTATTACATGTATGGCACGCATGTGGGCGCAGCTGTAAACCCAGGCAATGCCTTGTATCTCTTTCCTCTGCATTGGGGAGCACGCTGCTACGCTCTCGTTCACGCCATCAGTTTCTGGACCTACCTTGGGCATGTACCTGCAAAAAAAACAAGCAGACACACGGTGAGAGTGATGGTTGCGGCAACAACGAAGAGCGCGTGATGGATAATGAGCTCTAGGCCTCAGGTCAGTTCATTATGCAACCCAATATGATACGACAATTGGTACAATTGCACAGCACTGCACATTCCAACACGCGGCGCACATGCTCAAAAGCACGGGGGCACACACATACTATCACACTATCACACACACACCAGACACACATCGCAATTGTTCTTAAAGGCGTCATCCATTAGACAGGCAAAGCGCAAGTGCTTCGTGTCACAGCTCTCTTGAGCCTAACCTCAGCCCCACTCACACATCTTTCACGCTCCCGTATTTGCCGGCTTGGTAGCGGATGTCATCGGCACTGTGAGAGAGGAGGCAGCAGCAGCGGCACGAGTGCACACATGTGAGCAAAGACCAAATCAGGTATTTTGTGAGATTGGGGCCCACAGACGTGCAGGGGTCCTAAAGGAAATTGACACACACAAACACACACACACGCACACACACGCAGACACAGAAGCGCCCCAGCAGGGTGTGCCTGACACGGGGGGGTGGGGGGGAGGGGACCACGTGCTGGCTTCACACCCAAATCTTTCACAAACTCACTGACGTCTGCCACCACGCACAGGCACACTGCCGGCCCCCTCACCTGCATCTGTCACTGACGTTACGCAGCAGGATGGATGTGCGGGTAGGCGGCTCACGCACACCTCCTCCACCTCCACCCCTGCTACCCCCCCCATATCCACCTCCATACCCCCCACCTGTTTCAGGCGCAGGCCACGGTAGTTCATGAGCAGTTGGTATTGGGTGCGTGCGTTCAAATATTTCGTGCAGTTGATTGGGACTTCACAGGTGGGACAGCACACTGCAAAGCCTGATAGCAATACACACAAACGGTTGCATTGTGCATGCATAGTGGGGGGATGGTTCTCAGGTAGGTATGAAGCAAACGCTTGTGAGTGGCTGACGGGAGGGTGGTGGTGAAGGAGTCAATATGCAATCAAGGTGGAAGCACTGACTTCTTACTACCTATTTATCCCACACATTTTCCTATTCAGAGGGTTTCCGCAACTGCTGAGCAACTGCCCACGACCACTTCTGTGTGCAGTCAGCACACCCGACAGCTCTTACCATAGCCACCGTAGCCTGCAAGTCGTTCGCACGTGCGCACAAGAGGAAGCAATCAGAAGCTTTTGCTTGTGTAGTTGTAAGCAATGTGTATGCATGTTCATGTTCATATTGAGCATGTTCCAACAAGAGACGCCTCGATTGCTGCAGCATGGCTTGGCAATCAGAGGGTTCACAGTGGGGCAAACATACATGAGAAGGAGCGTTCGTGTGTGTCACTCACCGCCCCCGCCTGCATATGAAGATGGTGGAGGAGCATTGCAATACCTGCAGGAAGGACACGGACACGCACGTTCAGGCCCAGGTAAGAAAGTCAGCATCAATCATTCTCCATGGACATACTCCATCAGCAGAAACAGCTGATGCTTTCCGTTTGTGTGTGTGCCAGCCCATACTCGGAATCACTCACCCCCTCCTGTCGCGGCCAACTGGGCTCCTTGAACGGGAAACGCTCCTGCTGTAGCTCCTGCCTCTGCCCATCCTATTCGTTTTTTTCAAAGTAATAATATTAAAATTTGAAAGTCGCTTGTCATCTCAGAGGCAAAAATGAAGAGGCACAGAATTCAAGAAGAACATGTTGAATCTAACAAACGCAGGCGCGTCAAGACATTTACACAAACACACGCACGCACGCGCTCACACACACACACACACACACACACACACACACATACACACACACACACACACTCACACACACTCGCGCGCACACAAAAACCACACACACACACACACACACACACACACACACACACACACACACACAAACACACACACACATACACACACGCACACACATGCACACACAAACTTGCACACACACGCACACATCATATACAAACAAACAACCTCACGCATTACAGATCTGAACAAGCTCCTCGTACGTGTGAGGACGTGTGCAATTTGCTGGCACGTGGGGCGTGGCAGCCTGCCTTGGAATTGCTGCAAAAGGCCAAACATGAGCAGGGCATTAGCTCAACAGCATCATCAACCCAGCCATCGTGTGCATGGATCGGCAGCAGAGAAGCGCTGTCAGCTTTGATCATTGCCCGAACCCACGTGCTTGCGGCCTTGAAAGCCTGGACTGCTGTTCTTAACATACAATCTTGGCAGCAAGCGTCCAGCCCCTCCGGTTTCTCTGCAGCCCAGGGAAATCAGTCAGAACTTCTGGCACTTTCTGTGCAGCGTGCATATCGGAAGGTCGGTGGTTTCGCTTCACGCATTCTGATCCAAAACGCAGCACCTAAATGTTGGTGTGAGGTTCAGCACAGAACGCTCTCACCTACAGTCCCGTGGGTCTAGCATGCACAACCCTGAGAAGCGTGTGGTGCCCCTATGCGCCCCTATGTACTGCAGACATTCAAAGTGTGTCTTTAATTTTGTGTGCGTATGTGCGGTACACCCTCCTCCTCCTGCTCCTTCACAGGCTGCAGCGTACGTGCACCCTGACAAATGCAAGCTGCCTGGATCCGAGCAGGCCTTTCGCCTGGTCAAGCACGCACAGCAGTGCCTGCTGGCGGCCCACAGCCAAGGGACAAAGGCCCCCAGGTGGAGGGACAGCGGGGAGGACGGTGGGGGTGTGTACCAGGAAGATGGAGAGTGGAAGAGCAGGCATGGGGCTGATGACGATGGCGTTTTGGAAGACGAGGACGAAGGCTTTTGCTGGTGGCAGCCGTGGGAGTGTGCTGCTCATGCAGCTCCTGCCATTCCCAGTACGGTGCCAACATCTGAGGATGAGGACCCCATTCTGCTGTCTATCCCCCTCCCGGTGCGTAATACTTCTCCCTACTCCTCTCTTCTCGCACACGAATGTGCGCACGCGCACACACACACGCACACGCACACACGCACACACACACACACACACACTTGTGCGTGCACACTGATGTGTGCGTACGTACTTGCACACACATACAACGCATACGCATGCCTACACGTACAGCTTGCACGAGCACCCCGTTATATCTTTTTTGATAATTGCCATTAATCAGCACCATGGCAAATTCTGCCCAGCTTAACATCGCAAACTCAGGACCTCCTGCTTGCCTCTATCGACTGCCAACAACCCCTCATGTGAATTTGTGCTCAAGTTCATGCGTCCACTGTGCGTGCAGGAGCTGCAACAGAGAGTGCTGGAGCTCCAGCGCGCAGTGCTTCAGCCCAGCCCTGGCCTGAGCATACATCAGCGGCAGCGACGGCTAAGGTAGTACGATCAGAGGGGGGAAAAGCTTGATACTAATAATGACATAGCTAGCATGATGTACGAGATCATGAAGGTGCCTGCACCAAACATACTTGTAGCCTTACCTGAGGTATAAGTGCAATAGTAATAAGTAATGTTTCTGTACATGTTTGTGGTCAAGCTGGTGGCGTGGGCACTGACGGGTGTGGCATAAGAGTGTAACGCTGCAAAAAGTATAGTCTGATGTGCCTTTGGTGCTTGGAGCAAAGCGCTTTTACGTGCCACACCAATTTTCAGCAGTTTCCACATAACACTGATTTGAGCATTGCATACCCACAAAACATTGCGCGATCTGAGGAAGTTCAAGCGACTGGTTGCCTGAGCCAAGAGTTCTGTGTTACTGCACCCTATGAAGCAAACATTTGCTTGCATGCTCCGATTTGGACAGTTTTCCGGTCTCGTGCCTGGGTGCATTAACCCCTCCTAGGCAAAAAAATAAACATCAGGACATGCACCATGGTGAACGTCCTTTTGCTCTTATAATTGACCGCGATTCACCCTGACGCGTGGGCTTTTGGTACCATCAATACACGGATTGCAAGCTGTTTGCGGCGAAGCTCACCCCCCATTGATGCAGCTACATGTGACATTGGTCTGAGTCCTCATGTGTGTGTTATTGCACCCCGCCTGTTGTGCAGGTATGCTCGCAGCATTTTGTCAGACAGGACAGCCAGGCAGCTGCAGCAGGTAAAGGAGGAGACCTGGAGCACCTGAGAGGAAGCTAGGTGCACTTTACTGCTTGTATATATCATGGTTTAAAGGCTTGTGTTACCTGAGGTAGATGCATTCTAAGGCGTAAAGGATCTGAGGCAGGCGCATTTCAAGTAGGATTGCCAGAACCAGATACATGTAGAGTGTTGCGCTAGAGCTGGCAGGAATAGCCTTTTTTAAAGCGGTATAGGGTATGATTGGTGCGTGTGTTCTGGCCAGTTGTATATTTCAGCCTGTGACTGAAGCTTGGGACTTGTGGCATTTTAAGAAGTTGACTCGTTCTGGAGTTGCAGGGCTTGCCTGGAATACACATTTTTGGTACTTGGTAAAGAATTGTAATCTTGGGATTGATGGTTTGACAGATCTGGAGACATGTTGCAAAATGGTATAAGAAGTTTTATACTATAATTTACTAGTTACTTATGTACACTGCTATTAGTGCGTGTGACCTGTACTTATTTGTAAAATAACCTGAATTTGTTTTGAACTTCCAATTCTGAGTCGCGACTCTGTATTGTAATTCACTGCTTTACATTTTATTTTCATCTGCTCTTGGGGTGCGTTTTGTCATTTGGACTGGTTTGCAGGTATGTGAGCGCTGCTTTTGTTTTCTGGCGCCTGCTGCACCCTATCAGCGTATACCTTTTTCTCGTTTTAAACCATTTTGTGCTGGGTCTGTTTGTGAAACTTTGTACCAATGAAATGTATTGCTGGACCAGATCATAGTGATCTTATCTTTTTTAACATTCCTTCTAGAAGCAAATCACGCCGAATGAGCGGCAGCGACAAATTATGTGTGATCAGTTGATAGTTATTAATTGGGTTGGCTGAATTGCTCGGTTCAGATGGTATGGTGTTTTAATACTATGAGACATTGTTTCTTCTGACATAAAAGCTGAACGCTTGAATTCATGTGCTCCCAAGCTTCGGCAAAGGATGAAGGAATATGTAGATCTGCTGACCAAGACTCCTTGTTAGGAAACCTAGAAGCAAGGCAGACCTTCGCCTCAAGCAGAGAAGGCACAATGGTTTTTACAGACGGCCCGTCCGGGAGGTAACCAGCAGCAATACATGTAAGGTGGATGGGCGTGGTTAGTGCACAAACCAAGATCATGAAAGAAAAACTACGCAGGCAGTGAAAACCACTCCCCACATGAAGTAAAGGAAACGTAAGCCATTTTGGTACCGAGTACCGGAAAACTCCTTTACCGGCAGACAAGAAAGGCCCAGAGAGGTCCAACAGAGTACCAGAAGGAGGAAAGAAGTCACAAAGAGACTGGAGTACCAGCCTCAAACAAGCAAGAGCACCAGGCAGATATTGCAGATCTAAGCTAAGGGTCTACAGGGATGACCACCCATCTCGGCCACGCACTGCCAATCCACAAAAACTACCGAGTCTCACAGACAGCTCTACAGCACGTGCACTGAACCTGCCGTGCTACTCTACCAACACAGTCACTTGGTGCAAGTCTATAGAAAGGTCTACTAAGCAAACTGCTTGCACTACCTCAGCATTACACCGCTCCCACTGTGCCTGCCTTAGTCTAGGAGGATCCCGAATACCGAACCCCAAGCATGAGGGTCTTCATGCAGGGGCGGCACCTTTCAAAAGAACAAAAGCAGGCACGCGCATCTCACTTGCCTTGTAACCTCCCCTCCAACTAAGACTCGGCTGGGCGCTCCTCTCCGCGAGCACCTCTAATGCACCCGAACACGCTCCGCGCTCCAGAGCCAGCTCGCAATGTGAGCCGCTGCCTAGCCCACGCCCCTCCGCTGCTGTCCCGCAGCCCCCTCCCCCGAATAACCCTCCCCCCCTGCTGCCGCGACTGCAAATTGCTGTCGCTGCTGCGTGCCGAGTGAGATTCAGTCGTGCGACCCTCCTCTGGGCAAACAACACGTTTCTAGGGACCACCGAGTAGAGGTACTCACTCGGACTTCGGTCCCCAAAGATCATGAAGAAGAAAAGGAAAGAAAAAAGAGCGCAGGTAGTGTATACACTACCGGCATCTATTAAGAAAGGATGCCATTTTGTGTTCTGCATCATCCAGTGGATCCAGAAACACACAACATCCCACCTGGGGAATAAAATTAAGTGAAGCTTTTCAGTGGGGATCAGGTGGTTGGGAGGCAGAAGCCTGCACACCACCAGGAGTGTTGCTCAAATATTTATGGGGGTTGTTTTCAATGTCTCGAGCTCCTTTTCCTTAATATTATTGTGGGTAGTGATTTCCGCTGCCTGCATAGTTTTTCTTTTTCCCCCGTCTTATCTGCATGATTGTTGTTGTGAATGTGATTGCATGATGTAGTCTTAATTTTCTCATGAGTGCTGTAGCATGTAGACCAGTAACTCCAAGACTGTTAAATGGTTCCTCGTGGCTGCTGTAGATGGTGCCTGCCTGTTGCAGGATGGTGTGAAAGGTTTTGCGGTGTCCGAGTAAGTGAGACATTAGCAGATTGTATTGATGATGATGGCGTATTACATAGGTCCAGGGGAGATAGCAAACTCCCTACTATGAGTTGAAACGAGACTGAAAGTTGATAAATAAAAGGAAAGCAATAGAGGCAGGCTGGAAGCGATAACAGAAAATAGGGGGGACAACCAAGGTGATGAGAAGAAGGGCAAAACGTGAATGAGAAGGTCAAGCACGGGAAAGAAAGAAGGAAGGAAAGCCTGCGTACTTTGGTGCCCACGTAGAAAGAACGAGGTTTAGGAGGACAGGGCTAGTAAAGAGTGAAAAGGCAACGGGCCGATCTAGCTGCCTACACCCCCGCGAGGCACTCAACATAAATAATTAGGGAAGCTAAGAGTTAGCCAGGATAAAGCAGCTAAGCCATTGCGATGACTGGTGCGCCAAAACTAACTCCAACACAACCCTAAATGAAGAGAGAGTCCCCCTACAGAAAACGCAGCTGCACCAACATTGTCACTCTCAGCATAACGAGCCCATACTAGGGAGACACGAAAGGGGTACAGTGAACTTCAGGTTTAGATAACAAGAGTCGGGTTGTTCTACTAAGAGCCGAGAGCAAGGGAAAGCTGGCCAACCTACATCTAGATCAAGGCGGTAGACACGCCAGGGAGGGAGCTGCAGTGAAACAGCCAAGGAGCCGCTTGGCCTAGCATACATACATTGTATTGTTTTCGTCGCCTTTTCTGCTTGTTGGGTAGTAGGGAAGTGTGCACAATACTTGTAAATCGCATTTGTTTGGTTGTATATCCCTTGGTTTCGCTCATGGCCACCAGGGGGTAAGGATTGGCAGCACCACCTGCTAAGTTACCACGGGCAACTCTTCTTGCATTATTGGCAGTCCTAATTTGATACGTGTTTGTTGGTTTTGTTAAGGCAGGGGGTCAGAAAATAAGGCCACAAATTACCCTGCGTACGATTTCATCTTTGGTGGATCTGACCGCGAGTCGCAATACGTGTAACATTGGCTTTACAGCCTTTTAGAGCTGCATGCTTCCTCAACCCTACTTTACCAAGTTAACTCTACTTCACCAAGAAGCAAATACTGTCCATAATCAAAGCGCACGAGGTCACCTGAAGGAACCATTATGACGAATTTAGAACCTCTTTGATCAGTAATATCCTACAAACCTTTCTTCAAGTGTCCATAAAGAAGGAAGTAATACAGTAACCACATTTTTGTCTAGTTTACCATCAATATTGTAAAAGTTATTCGCTATATAACCGTGCATCATTTTGCGAATTGCAAAAAACTGCCAGCTCGCCCATCATTCTCTATTGGAGTAGGCGACTCATCCTGCTTTTGCTGCGCATGTTGTTGCTGTTGCTGACGCTCTTGCTGCTGTTCGGCCTGCTCCTGCGCTCCGAGCTCTAAAGCAGCAGGATCTTCTTGCTGCTGTGTTTGCTGCTGCTGCTGCTGCTGTCCTGTAGCTTGAGCTGGATGTTGAAGCGCAGCTGCCGCAGCAGTAGCTGTGGTGGACTGATGAAATCGGGAAACATGCTGCGTGCGACATCACGTTAGCGTGTTGAGGTGTCTAGCAGTGTGCAGCACATATTACATCCGGTCGACATGGATGACTTGGGTAATGGAAGGCAGCAAAAGGGATGAGTCAGCCAGGATTCACTGCGTTATATACTATATACCAGCATACCAACACGGCATACTCCTCTTCCGTACTTTCAGTGTCAAACTTGCTACACTTCAGTACTGCTGCTGTCAAACTTGAATATGAAGTAGACAGATTGCACGCACACGCACACACACACTCTCACACAAATGCACACTCAAAATTTTCTTCATACTCACGCCCTCCCCACCCAACTACGCATACACATACACACACCTGCATTATTGCAGATGCTGCGTGGTAAGCATCTTCACCATGTGCGTTTTGCATGATGATGCAGATCGCCTCCTGTGTGCACGCAGGATTGTTAAGGAAGGGAATCAGATGTATTTTATATATAAAGTAATGGATATTTTTGCATTTAGGCGTCTGTACTTTCCATAGGCTTGCTTAATTTTTCATTGTTCCCAGTCAATCAATACATCTATCACACACACATGCACACATACACACACAAGCAAGTAAGCACGCACCCACCCACCCACCCACCTGCTCTGGTGCAGGCAGTGACGAAGCAGGATGCAATCCTTGCATCAGTAGCTGCCTAAGCAAGACAAACTGCGGACTGTCATAGGGCGGCATTAGAACTTTTGAGGGCACGCAATCCTCCCGTCCAACCCCCTGCTCGCCAATAGCCTGCTGCTGCTGCTGTGCTTGCTCCTGGTGCCGCTGCAGTGCTTCTTGCAGCTGCTGAGGACATAGGCTGTTTGCTAGCAGTGACAGTAAGGAAGAGGCGGAGGGCGGGTGCTGGATTGGCAAGCCCGTGCGTGCGTGTGTGTAGGGCTGAGTCAAGTGGCCTGCGTCCTTTTCCTGTTCCAAGCATGTGTGTGTTTGTCGTGTGTGCGCGTGTGTGTATCCTGTTTACAGCCAACAAATTAAATGATTGCCAACAATCCATATCTGGTTATGACTGTTGGTAGTGTTCCAGAGGGGGTCAACGTAGCAAATGTCCTAAAATGTGACTTTTCTGATGCAGACCATGTTTGATGAATATAACTAGATGGTCCACAGAGTTTGGGGTCAATCGGACACATGGGTGGGATTTTCGTTCAAATTTTGGCACTGAGTTTTCACATTCTAGGCCACCACTCCCCAACCAGAGCCTCTTTTCATCCCAAAACAAGATGGCAACACTTCCTTTATAATACTAAATCATCCTAGGTTTTAAAAAGTAGATTTGGTGTTGGTTTTCCACCTTTTTGGCACCCCTTTTGTTGATTTTTTCAAAGGGAAATGGGCCAAAATGGAGTAATTGACCAACTACTGGTCGTTTTGCCCCATTCTTGTTGCAATGATATTCGTTATTGAAATTTAGACGATTCATATAAAAATAACACAAAGCAGGTCAGTGGGTGGTGAGATATGAGAGAATGGTGGTGAAAAATAGGGTTCACGCCGCAGGCAAACAGACATATTAGCCCCAGCTGGCAACAATCTCAAGTGCTATCATCACTACTTCTTGGTACTGAGCTTGATTGTTGCCAGCTGGGGCGCCCATATTCAATTCACATTTTAAAAGTACCCCTTTTTCAGGCCTTCGTCGACCCCCTCTGGTAGTGTTCAAACATTTCACATGTCTTCTTTTCCCACCATTGCTATAGTGACGTGCTAATAACAGGCGGAGCCTTGCCTTGCCGTGCCGCAACTCTTGGACACAGCACTGCACGTGATTGCTGAGGCCAACCGCTAATGCAAGCAATTAAGCCCGTAAATGGCCAGCCCAGGAATAATGGCCTCCATTTCAGTGGACACCTTCCAGCAGTCCTGTCAGCAGTAGCGGAACAAAGCCAAACACTCATACCTGCATTCCTTGCAACACCCCTTCATTTCTTGTAGGTTGCACGACAGGACTCTGAGTGCTGCAACCATTTTTGGCACCGATCATGGCCGAGCATGGCTGTGAGCTTTGCTCTTCATCCTCAGGAGCAGCTGCATTTGAAGCACTCCCAACCTTTCCTGCTTGATGCTGGGGTGCCGGGGCCCCCACAGCGCTGCTACCTCCTCTGTGTGTGTGCGTGCGTGTATGTGTGTGTGTGTACGTGCGTGTATGCGTCTGCATTACATGGTCGAGTGTGTGTATGTGTGCGTGAGTGTGTGTGCGTGTTTGTGTATGAGCGTGTGTGTGTAAGTGTGTCACCCACCTACATGCGGCAGCACTGAAGGCTGGAGGAGGTGGGGGCTGTATGAAGGATCGGGGAGGGTCAGGCTGAGGGGGTCGAAGATGGCGTGACTGCTGGAGGGGGAGGAAAAGGACTGGGCGTGGGGTCATGGAGTCGCTGGCACAGACCTGTGTGGCCTCTCGTCCTAAGGAGCTTGCTGAGGTCTTGGAGGGTGTATGTGGGATGCGGAACAGGCGCTCCTGTGGTGGTGGTGGGCACCAACATCAACGTGTTGAGTGTGTGTGTATGTGTGTGTATGTGTGTGTGTGCGTGTGTGTGTGTGTGTGTGTGTGAGAATGCATGTGAAGCATACAGAGTTAAGGTAGAGGAACTGCCGAACAGCTAAGGTGGACAAGCTGCTCAGGCAGAAAGTGTGGGGGAATGGGGAGCAGGACTTGGTCATCTTGCGGCAGGTGCAGCTAAAGGAGCCGAATACTTCCAGAGCATTGATTTTGGGACCTCATTCATAGGGTTGGCCAGATCCGTACATATACACCGTATATAACCGTATATTTGGTGATTCCCTGCCAAAAACACTGTATATATTGGTACACCGTATGTATATGGCTCTAGCCAACCTTGCTCGTGTATGATTGCCAAAAACACTGTATATATAGGTACACCGTACGTATATGGCTCTAGCCAACCCTACTCGTGTATGATGAGGTGTGTGCATGTGTGCCTGGCCCACCCTCTGATACAAATGTAGCAGCGTAAGTAGAAGGATTTATTGGGATGTAAGGAACTACACTCCTTATGTAATGTTACAGCATGTGTGTATCATACATCATACACGTGTGTGTGTGTATGTGTGTGTATGTGTGTGTGTGTGTGTTGGTGAGAACGAGTACACACGTCCTCTGGGGCTAAGGACACAAAAATGAGAGAGAGAGAGAGAGAGAGAGAGAGAGAGAGTGTGTGTGTGTGTGTGTGTGTCAACAGAGGTTGTTCTGCCTTCATGCTTGCGGTAGTAGTAGGCATGAGCACACAGTAATGAAGCTGGGAGCACAGGGGAGTGTTTGGTTGGGAAGCTCTTGATTGCTGTGATTTGCGGCAAACCAAAAAAACAATGGAATGGTGGCAACTGCCAGACTTCAACGACCAAGTGTATGCAACATTGCTTGCCAGACGTACCAGGAAGCGGAGCATCTCGCCCAAATTTGCTTGAGTAACGTTTAGGCTTTTCATGTGCAGCTTGAGCGCACCTAAGTTAGTCAGTGTGCGTGCATGTGTGTGTGTGTGTGTTTGAGTGTGTGTGTGTGTGTGTGAATGTGTGTGTGTATGTGTGTGTGCGTGCGTGTGTGTGTGTGAGTGTGTGTGTGTGAGATCCAGCAAGCTTGTATGCGTTTTAATGTGTGAGGTTGAGGGTGGGCGTAGGAATTTATAGCAGTCAGGCTGAATAGCTATGTGCACATCAAGCCGATGTGCACCACTGAATAAGGATGGTAAGATTGCACAGAGGAGGAAAGTAACGAGCTGCTGATAATGTGCGCGAAAATGTAGGAAACATGTAGTGATTCAAAAGAAGCAAGAAAATGCAAGTGCACCACCTCCAACGGCTCATCGTCCATGAGCACGACCTTCATAAATTATTGCATCAGCACAGCTGACCAAACGAAATTGCCATGCAGCTTAGTCAATGTCCCTGTTCAAAGAGTAAAACCAAACCTATAATCCACTCAAGAAGCCACACAAGAAGCCTCACGGCCACTTATCTTGTGAGTCAGTCACACCTTGTTTTCAACACTCCAGGGTTGTACTTCTTTGCAGCTTTGCAGTATGCATAGACAGAGTGCATGCATAGACAGCGTGCACCCACTAAGCATTTTCCACATCTCTCTCTCTCTCTCTCTCTCTCTCTCTCTCTCTCTCTCTCTCTCTCTCTCTCTCTCTCTCTCTATATCACACACACACACACACACACACACAAAAGAAAAGAACGCAAAATTCACAATAAGGCCCCAAACCCGCTTCTTCATCCCCTCCCCTCCTTATGCAATCACAAAACACACACGCAAACGCGAGGATCAGATTTCTACCTCCCTATTCTCTTGCACTTCCCTATCCATGTTGTATAACAAAAGCAAGGATGGACAGATCCATGCACTCCCTCTTCACAGTACTCAAGGCAGGAACAGGAAGCATACAGCCAAACTACAGCATATCGAGGAGACGGCAGCGGCGTAAGGAGGCATGCCTTTTACCCAGGGTTGGCCAAAACCACATATATACGGTGCATATAAGGCATTTTTGGCAGGGAAATCACCACGGTCATGTACGGTGTATATGTATACGGTTCTGGCCAACCCTACTCTTACCGTCTGGCTTGAAGCTCTGCTTGTACTTTTTCTGAGGGCACAAGGCTAGCATCTCAAAGTAGGCAGGCGTGGATTCGACCAAAGGGGTGCCTGGGGATGGGTGGTGAAGCACAATGGGTGCGCTTCGGCCGTCATCCTCATCGTCACGTTTCCATGCAAACCATCCTTTCAGTCTGTGTGTGGCGTGTATGTATGTGTGCGTGTTTGTTGTGGGCGTACAAAGAAAATATGAGGGAGCAGTGAATCTGTTGGGACAGACAAAGTGCATGACTCACTGCTGACATGTTTTAGTGGAAGCATCAGGTGCAAGGAATCAGCATGCAAACCTGAAATAGCATACAAAATACGAAATAACACTGAGTGGTTGTGGGGCATTTGGCCTATCTCATGGTGCTGGGTCTGCTTACTAAAGTACAAAGGGTAAGGTGATCATACTAAGGGTAGGGATTGAAGTGCCCAGTTTGGGGCTGGGGCCACTTCATCAAGGAAACACTCTGCTCCAACCCAGAGACTCACACCGCTTAATTAAAGGAAAGGATTTGCAGGACACTTGCCTTAAATTCAATTGGCAACGCTCAGTTCACAATGCTTATGCCCGCACGGTAAAGCCAAGCAAGTCCTTCCTTGCTTTTGTCAATCTTTCTTTCCTCTTCTTTTGTCATTTTGTTTTAACCATTGCGTTTCCTAATTATGACCCAATCTCTTTCTCTTCCTTCTCCTCAATCCAATCTCTTGTTTTCCTTGATCCGATCCCTAGCGATTATGAGTCCCTGTCGTGCCTTGCTCGCGATACATTACCAACAACACAATGCAGAAGAAACAAAAATGACACGAGTGATGAATATCTCTCCACGTAAAATCATAGAATATTTACCATTCTGATGTCTTTTGCTTAGCCAGGTGTAGTTTCAAGCTTTTTCCAAGCTTCCGCTGAGATGCCCTTTGAGGCATATATAGCGATGTAAGTTGCATCATGTAGCATGTAACCATTCTGATACCAGGTACCAAAAAACCACCACCACACAGTGCAAGTAAAACAAAGCCTGTAGAACACCGGAATCCTGGTCTGAAGCCTGGATCTTGGCGTGCTTTTTGGGCACTATGCGTTCAATGAGGCACAGTTCTACTGTTGTGCAGCAATGAGGCACAGTTCTACTGTTGTGCACTATGCTTTCAATGAGGCACAGTTCTACTGTTGTGCACTATGCTTTCAATGAGGCACAGTTCTACTGTTGTGCACTATGCTTTCAATGAGGCACAGTTCTACTGTTGTGCAGCAGACCTTTGCAGGCCTGCCAGCAGGCACACCACCAGACACATTGGAGTCTGTGTTCATACCGTATGTAAAGCTATAAGCATATAATTAATATAACATTATTCAAATTTTGTAAATGGATGATCCTGGTCAGACCTGCAGCTAATACAGGCGGTACTTCAACCACAAACACACTGTGCTCCACACCATGCAGACAAGCTTGGAATCCAGCTCACATACACGCGTACACATCTGTGCACACACACACGCAACCCCCCCACACCCTACACGCAAATACACAGACACACACAGACTCACACACCGCTCGCACTGGATCCTTGTCACCACTGCCTCAGGCTGTGAGTCATCTGTAGACAGCCGTGCCTCTTCCCGCAGACTTTTTGTGTAATAAGCTTGCACTTCACGGAGAGTGGCAGGCTCAGTGATGCCATCCCTTGCATCAGCATTCACCATTTTTTGGAAGCCTGCGACGGCAAGCACAGGTGATTCACCCAAAAGGATCAGCTCTCGACATCGCAGCACTGTTGTGTCAATAACAAGCTTGTTCAAGGTAACAGTGCAGCGACAAAGTAACGTTCATTTTTGTTGCGCTTCCTGCTTGTAAGAAGGTTCAGTGGGTGCTTGCATGCATGCACACACACATGTACACACACACACAACACACACACAACACACACAGTGACAAATTTAACGGCGAAGCGATAAACATACAATGTACGAGCTGACCTTCGTGCTGTGTTATGTTTCAATTGTGTGTGTTTGAGTAAGTGTATAGCATAGTGATAGTGATGGTGCTAATGTGAACACCAACAGAAGATACCCAGCACCATCCCTACTTCCTTGTGCCTTTCCTTTTACCTGCTCAAGCTCACTAAAAGTATGAATTGACCCCTGTGTAAACCCTAAACCCTAAACCCCCTAAACTCTAAACCCAAACAAATCATACCAGATTTAAGTATGCATACTCGACAAATCCTTAGAGATGACGCGCATGATAGCTACCAGGCTACATATTCTTGCAGATCACAACACCTGCCACAACCGTGTAAACTCAAGTTGTCATCAGATCATTGATACTCTGTGTGCTTGTGAGTAGAGTCACCTCACCTTTATGTCCTGTACAGCGTTTTTTGCAAAAAGTGGCACTTTGCTGCAGACTGGCCTACAACTGGCTGCAACATTGTGTGCAGAAAAGCACCACCTTCATTCCCAAGTGCCTGCTTTTAACTAGCATACCTACCATAACAATGAAAATGCACATGTCAAAACTCGTGCGCATACACACACACAAAGACACTCCAAAACGCCCCAAACAGGGTTACATGCTCGCAACGCTACATATACACATATCAGGGTTACTGGCACCTACATTCCAAGGTGAGGTCGTCCACACCCTCATAATTTTCGTAGCCTGGCAGGCTCTGCAACGTGCCGTCCTCCGCCTCCTCAAACCACAGCGGGTGCCGGAAGTCCTCTAAGAAAGACACCAGGGAGCCAGGAGCGTTGCATCCCTGTTTGTTGTGTGTGTGTGTGTGTGTGTGTGTGTGTGTGTGTGTGTGTGTGTGATTATGAATGTGTGTGTGTGTGTTTGCGTGGGCGTACTTGTGTGTGGATGAGACATTCATAATCTGATTCAGAGGCATTGTATGCACAAATCAAGGTGCATGTTTCAAAGGGTGCAGTGGGAACAAAATATATTCCAAGGAACTGGCAGCCATTGCGACTACCAGCCAAAATGCCCAGCGCTGCAGGATTCAGTGATGCAAGTATCCTCATCGCCGCTGCTGAAACAGGGCAGAATTGTCAACCTCGTTGCACAGTGTTTTCATTGACACGAGGCATGAAACAATTGTTTTATATGGGGTTGATTTGGCTTAGGTATGGCATCAATGCCTACGTACGCTTGTTTCTCTATAAAAACATGTGAGCAAAGATTTAAAACACAGGGGGTACCTTAATAATTTGAGCCCTACCGGAAAGTTTTAAGGAATACTGGGTGTTGTGAAATAGCTGCACAAGAAGTAATTAAAGTAGTAATGCTTTTGACTGCCTTTTGAAGTGGAGGTGATCAACCGTTTCCGTTTTGTCATCAAAGCAACTCCTACCCGTAAGCACATTGGATTTCATTGCCCGTCTCCTTTTTCTGCACACACCTCAGAAACTCGGAAGAAAATGTCAAAGTCGCGGGTCTGCACTTACGGTGGAGCAATGTGGAACATGTGAATGTGTGAGAACAGGTGTGATCGTGCTTGTACATGTAAGTATGTGTATGTGTGTGCGTGTGTGTGTATGCGTGTGTGTGTGTGCGTGTGTGTATGCGTGTGTGTGTGTGTGTGTGTGTGTGTGGGGGGGGGGGGGGGGGGGATGGAGGTGTGT
>Ga0307947_1000806_pt1 | contig 23431 bp, 18 predicted proteins | sample OrgLakmetagen232_FD_201840 | JGI IMG/M metagenome (GOLD analysis project Ga0307947, IMG submission 201840) | Saline water microbial communities from Organic Lake, Antarctica - #232 | ecosystem: Environmental > Aquatic > Non-marine Saline and Alkaline > Saline | place: Antarctica: Organic Lake...
GCGTGCGTGCGTGCGTGCGTGCGTGCGTGCGTGTGTGTGTGTGTGTGTGTGTGTGTGTGTGTGTGTGTGTGTGTGTGTGTGTGTGTGTGTGTGTGTGTGTGTGTTTGAGGTTGATGCACGTGACACTGTGTTTGATAATCACTTTTCTATGCAATTGCCAATAAATCGTGAATAGAATTCTTATAGATACTGCTGATGTAGGTCTGACAGATACCTAGATGCCAGTGCAATTTAATACTTTACTAATCCGATTATTATCTACATCTACATCGGCAGCGATGACCTAATAGGAGTATACCTCTTGATTGCTACCACGCCGGGTTAGGGCCTTAATAGAGCCACGTGGAAAAAGGATTGACGCGAGGTGATTGAACGGTCGTGTGCTGCGACAGGTCGTTGTCGGTGCCACCAGCAAGCATGTGATTGTCGTAGGTTGTCTGAGAGTGTCCGATCGTCTCAAACTTGAGGACACAATTTATTGAGAGGGGGAGTGTGCGAGTGTGCTGAACTCGCTCGTGGTAACGTCGTAAGGTATTCCACAGTACGATTGCACTCTACTCCTGACGCAGGACGCAGCTGTTTCCTAATGCCTCCAGCTTTGGATATCCCCAGCTTTGACTGTCAGGAAGACGATGTGGAAAGCATCCATCTCAGCTCTCCCTGCCTCAAAACAGAGAGACTACAAAATGGAGGGAAGATGGAGGTGGACGAGCTGCAGAGGCACATACTAGCAAAGGAGCAGCAGCTGTCCACGCCCATCCCCATCACGTCAAGAAGCAAGCGTCAAGAGGCAAGCCTATTCGGGGCAAGCCCACCCGAAGCTAGCTCTGTATCATCAAGAGGTTTGTAGGGGGCTGCATATACAAGGTGCTGATCTTTAACAAACCTTAGTCTGCCATGCAGCAGCGACGGAGCCCACATGAGTGGCTCGTATACTTAAAATACAAGCTGTACAGGACTGAAGATGTAACATCGCATCAGCATCTGCATCTGCATCAGCATCTGCCACACGCACTCACGCGCACGCGCACGTTCACGCACACACACACACACACACACACACACACACACACACACACACACACGCACACGCGGACACTCGTTTAAACACGTACGTGCAAAGTCAATGTCCGCAGACGCCAAGAACGCACGTCATGTTGGCTGCAGGTTCGCCGCGGGACTTCCCTGGGAGCCTGTTTAAACGCACCTCGCCTTCAGCTTGCAACAAAGGATCTCATCAACCTGGAGCTTCCTCCTGCCCCAACAGCTTGGTTGCCTCTCCAATTCTCACAGTTCTCAGGGAGAATGACTCAATGGAGCGCAAGGGGAGCATGAAGAGGAGCATCAGTTCCTTGTGAGTTGCAAATTGACCATGTTGTATGCAGCATGACGTCATACACATGTGCCCGTCCATGCCGCATGCCTCTGTTTGCTGCGTATTAAAGTAGAGGTGTAAAGCAAGTGTTTATGGGGCAGAGTACATGAATATGTTGTACGGATATACAGTACGTTCACACCTTGTCAATGGATGATTGAGGTAAGATGTTGGTTCGGTGTCAAGGCGGATGTACATTATCAAGAGCTGTTTGCGGGTCACATTACAAAGCAGTGACTTTGTGCATATGGACATGCATGAGCATATGTACGTGCATGAAGTGTGAGGCGCCGAAGCGCAAAGGAACACAGAGCAAAGAGGCAAGAAATTAATTTAAACCGGGGTAAAAAGCCTGAGCCTCAGTGTTCACTGCAAATAGGTTTCTCCCACCATTTCATGACGATTCATGACCAAACCGCAAATCATCATCGCACTAAACATGCAGTCTGGAAATGAAAGTACAGCGTAAAATCACATTTCATACGGTTCATGACCAAACCGCAAATCGTCATCGCACTAAACATGCAGTCTGGAAATAAAAGTACGGCGTAAAATCACATTTCATACAGTTCATGACCAAACCCCAAATCGTCATCGCACTACACATGCGGTCTGGAAATGAAAGTACGGCGCAAATCACAACCCTGATCAAAACGCACACTTATCTCTGTGGACGGGCACGCTTTGAGCAAGACTCATCACCCTGCTTGTGCCTTCTCCGTTCCTCCCACTGATCAGGTTCAAATCCACCCTCTTCAAGAACAGCCTTTCCACCGCAACCAGCGCCTCAAGCAGTGCTGTCCTCAGCAGCAGTGTCAGCGCCAGCGCCGAAAGCAAGCCTGGTTCAAGCGCCCAGGGCGGGGGGAAGGCGAAGCCTGTCGCGTATGAAAAGCTCTCTGCAGAGGCCGGGGTATCTCGACCTGTCCCCTGTCATGAACCCAGCAGCGCTAGGCCGTCCCCAAAAGACAACAGCTTCACCTTGAAGTCCCTGTTCACCAACCTTCAAAGCTCAAAAGCACAGCTCAGCCCAAAGTATAAAGCCACACCCACCTCGAGTGCAGACCCTCAAGGACACGGCCCGCTCTGTGCCTCTGAACTCCCCTCACTGGCAGCACCACACACCAGTAGCGCGAACAGGGGCTCACGGCAGAGTGTCAATCTGAGCTCAAATGCAGCGACCCCAGAGGCTGCGGTGAGTGCCTGCAATGTGACCAGGTCCTTGCAGTGTGCATGCGTGCTGGGCAGTGCTGTGCACGAGTGCTTTGCAATGAGTGTGAGTGCAGTGTGCTGTGCTCTGCTCTGCTGTGCTGTGCTGTGCTTTGTTGTAAGCGTGGTGGGTCGTTGCCGCACACGTGTTGTCGTCATAAGCCTGTCATTTGAGGGAACCTAACGAGCAAGACAAATAATCGTAGGGTATGAGTTCCATACGGAAATGTATAAATCAATGGAAGTGGATTGTGAATCGCGTGGCGTTCCATTTGCCACAGAACTCGTGCGTGCGCGTTGCGCTGTGTGTCGCACCACCATGAGCCTGTTTCTCTTTGCTCTAGGGAACGCTCCTGTTGTTGCTTCCTCCTCTTGATCAGCCCGTTAGACCCGCTGTGCAAAAGAGGGCAGTGCTGTGCTGCACGCTTGCACTTGCACACATACGCGGCTAGCAGCTTGTTGATCTCCTTATCCTCTTTTATCCTGCCGGGGTTGATCTTGCAAGCACAGGTTCCCATGCGGTGAAGGAGCTTTACGGTACTCAGTACCAAATTGGCTCTTTTTCCCAATTTTATGTGGGGAGTGGTTTTCACTGCCCGCGTATTTCCCCCCCCATTGCGGCAATTAGGAAGCCTGCTGACCATACTTCCCTCCACAATGTGATGTGTTTTGAAACCAGATCCCTCTAAAACCAGAACTCTTTGAAACCAGAACCCTTAAAAACCAGAACCCTTGACGCAATTTATTTTCAACATTGTCATTCCTTGCCTCGGCATTCCTTGTCAAAAGTCACCGCTCTTTGTCGTGGGCACCCTGCAGATCCCCCGTGGCTCATCAAGGTCCGTATCCCTGCCTGCGACCTCCATGCTGCTGGTGATGATGCGGGACCTGCCTCGCGGAATGGCGCGGCCTGTGTGGTGTACGAATGACTACATTGTGGTGGAGAAGATGTACACAGGTCGGTGGGCAATGGAGTGTGTGTGTGTGTGTGTGTGTGTGTGAGAGAGAGAGAGAGAGAGAGAGAGAGAGAGAGAGAGAGAGAGAGAGACAGAGAGAGAGAGAGAGAGAGAGAGAGAGAGAGAGAGAGAGATTGTGGGTGTGTGAGAGAGAGAGAGAGAGTGTGTGTGTGTAAAGGGCCGGGGTAGGAGAGTGAGCTGGACAGTGTAAGTCTGAGATGCGTTGTATGTTGTATGTTTAGCCACATTGCGTGGAAGTGTTGCATGCACCATCTCAACTAATTTCTCGGGAGTACCTTTGTGTCTGTGTGCTGTATACTGAAGTTTTAGTTTAGTTTAGTTTGGATTACAAAGGCCTCCAGCCTGGCATGGCTGCTCAACCTATAGGTCCCAACAAATATATCAATCAAAAAGATCGACTGCTGCACTAATAAATTTGTAAACTTCTGAGTTATGTTGAAGTATACTGAAGAGGATGTACAGGGCTTGCATATGGGGTTGAGAAATCCCAGCCAGCTCAGCCTGACGAGTATAAAAGAACCAAACAGGTTCTGCTTGTGCTAAGCCATCCCCACGCATATCCACAGCACGTGTCTCCTGCACCAACCACGTGTCCCTCCTCGGATCAATATTTTGTTAGTGCCCGATTCCCAGAGGAGAGGGTCTGAGGAGCCCTTCCACTCGTCTTTTCTTCCTTGGTGCACTAAAACCACATTTTCATTGTAATCTTAAACGAGCGGCATAAAGGGTTATTTTCCCTCATATGCAAATCGAGACCAGTGACTGATCAGTCTAATTAAATCAAGTCAGGAAATGCACAAACAAAAACACATCCTGTCCTTCAATGGTGTCCCTTCCTTGGCGCTTGCGGGTGTTAAGATTAAACAGTGTGGTTTCTCTTCCTTGGCGCACGCGGGCGTTATGATCAAACAGTGTGGTGCAAGTCCTGTGTTAAGGTCTTGTGGTAAGGTCCTGTGTATAGATCAAACAGTGTGGTGCGAGTCCTGTGTTAAAGCCTCCCACTTTCCTGTCGGTGCCTGCAAATTACGCCTCTAACGTGTATCCTATGTTTAGATCAAACAGTGTGGTTCGAGTCCTGTGTTAAAGCCTCCCACTTTTCTCTCGGTGCCTGCAGGTTACGCCTCTAACGTGTACAAAGCAAAGTGCATCCGCTCAGGAATGCTCGTGTGCTTGAAGTCATACACCCTTGGAAATCTGTGTGAGCTCAACCGCTTCCAGGTACATGTAGGCTCATTCAGCTCTTTGGCTAGCAAGTATATACTGACACTGACACTGGCACTTAGGCTAGCAAGTATACACCGACACTTTGGCTAGCAAGTATACACTGACAATTTGGCTAGCAAGTATACACTGACACTGTGGCTAGCAAGTATACACTGACACTTTGGCTAGCAAGTATACACTGACTTTTTGGCTAGCAAGTATACACTGACACTTTGGCTAGCAAGTATACACTGACTTTCCGGCTAGCAAGTATACACTGACACTTTGGCTAGCGAGTATACACTGACACTTTGGCTAGCAAGTATACACTGACACTGTGGCTAGCAAGTATACACTGACACTTTGGCTAGCGAGTATACACTGACACTTTGGCTAGCAAGTATACACTGACACTGTGGCTAGCAAGTATACACTGACACTTTGGCTAGCAAGTATACACTGACAATTTGGCTAGCAAGTATACACTGAACCCGAACCTGGGCACATCAAAGTTAGTGCCACAAATAGGTGGCAGCTCAGAAAAAGCAGCTTTGCTCTGTTTATTAGTCTGAGCAAGTCGCGGCAAAACTCCAAGTTAAAATCATAAACCATTGTCCGCGGATGTCAGATATCAACAAGTTGTGCTTTGGACACACCTTGTACTGTTGTTAAACCATCAGGTTATGCTGTTCAGTACGTTCTGAGTTGTAACACATGCACGTGTGGGTGGTGATGTTTGCGTCGATCGAGTGCCCAATCAATAGCGAAGGATCTTGAGGGTTTCCCTCTGTCACTACACTATACATATACAGTGCCCAACCCAGCCAAGGACAACATGCATCTGCAGCTGTTCCTAAATTCTAGTTATTACACAGTCCAATTAAGCACCAAGCTGTTCCTGAATTCTAGTTATTTCACAGTCCAACCAAGGACCACATGCATCTGCAGCTGTTCCTAAGTTCCAGGTAATACACAGTCCAACCAAGCACCACGGGCATCTGTAACTGGCACTAGTGGGATCCTGAAACAGCTGTAACTACCTGGAGTTGTACAGATGTAGGCTGTCAGACTGTCAGATCAAATCTCCGTCACTGCCAAGTACAGGACTCAGCACAACAAAAAACAGTGTGTAGTGTGCCCTTGCCTGCTCTGCCTCTGCTTCGTCACAGCTGCTAGCTAGCTCACGCACGCACGTACACATGCACGCACGCACCCTTGCATGCAGCTGCTCGCGCAGATCCTTTGCTCTGCATCTCTCGCTCACACGCACCCGACCCTACCCACAAACACAGATCTTGTCTTGATGATGTGTTAGTAGATCTTGTCAGAATCTCTCGCTCAAACGCACCCGACCCTACCCACAAACACGCGCGCAGATCTTCAGGGAGGTCAAGCTGCACAGCTCCCTGTGCCACGAAAACGTCATCAAGCTGTACGGGGCTTTCCAGCAAGCGGGCCAAGTGGTGCTCGTGCAGGAGTATGCAAACTCAGGCGATCTGTTCAGCCTGCTGCACAAGTGAGTGCAAATGAGACGTTGACTGCTGTTCTTTGTGGCCTATGTGAACAAAAATGCAAGGCTGTACGTGTAGCCATGCAGTCATTTGGTCCGAACCTAGGCTGGTGACTTTTGCACACTGCTCACTTACGCACACTTGCACACTGATGTGCACACTTAAGCAGTATTTGAACAAGAATGCAAGGCTGTACGTGTAGCCATGCAGTCATTTGGTCTAAATTTAGGCTGGTGACTTTTGCACACTGCTCACTTACGCACACTTGCACACTGATGTGCGCACTTGAACAGTAACACCGTAAAGGCCTGGGTTGCTGCCCTGAAAGCCTAATGGCCCTTTGTCAGGCCAGGCTCTTAAGGGTTGCAGGCTCAAATCCGTCTGGCCCTTTGTCAGGCCAGGCTATTAAGGGTTGCGGGCTCAAATTCGTCTGGCCCTTTGTCAGGCCAGGCTCTAAAGGGTTGCGGGCGCAAATCCGTCTGGCCCTTTGTCAGACCAGGCTCTTAAGGGTTGCGGGCTCAAATCCGTCTGGTTGTTTTGAGTGCTGAACTGCCTGGAAGCAACGACCTCTGTCTCCTTCATTAATGCCTGAGGTGTTCTCCCGCTGCAATTGGTTTCTTGGAAGGCTGTCCTTGTATTTAGTCTGATCAAATGTGTGATCAAATTTGTGTTCAAATCTGTGATCAAATTTGTGATCAAACAAGTAGTGTGCCAAAACAAGAAGAGGATGCAGGCGTAAGTGATACTTTCTTGTAAGCTTTGCTGTTTGACGACTCATTTCTTCCACAGAATCAAAAAATACCCCAAAATAAATTACGATCCAAACCGGCTCTGCCGGGATTAAGTTCCGCCCTCTGACCGCTGCCACCTAACCGTAGTTATGGTTTGAGATGAAACAATGCATCCCTGCTGCATAAGCATGGCATTGTAGGGCCTCGTACATCTGTGCCTCCCTGCTCTCTGCTCTGCTTCCTGCTTTGCACCTGAACTCCCTGCCTAAATATTTTGCACCTAAATTTCTGCTCTGCACCTGCTCTGCACCTAAATTCCCTCTGTTCCGCACCACAACTCCCTCTGCCCTGCACCTAAGTTCCCTCTGTTCTGCACCACAATTCCCTCTGCCCTGCACCTAAATTCCCTCTGCTCTGCACCTAAATCCCCTTCCAAAATGTCTCTGCACCTAAACTCCCTGCCTAAATGTCACTCCAAAGAAAGGTAAGGTTACATCGCTATATATGCCTCTAGGGCATCTGAGCGGAAATGTCACTCCAAAATAAGAAAAAGCTGTGCGATCCTGTCCGCCCATCCCGCCCGCTCTCCCCCTGCACACTTAGTCCTCAGGTACAAAGTGTGACTCAATCGAACTGGCCCCTCATGGCCTCTTCCATTCACAGATCACCTGGCACACTAACTCTCCATCCATTCCTAATCCGCTCTTTCAACCCTAGACCGCTCTTTCCCACCCTGGCTCCATTTCACACACACACACGCACACACACACACACACACACACATACACACACACACACACACACACACACTCCGGCTCACACGGATCCACTACTGCAGAGTTTGTTCGCCAAACAGAGACGTGACGCTGTGGGTTTGGTGCCGCAACTCTGACAGCGCAGCGCAGCGTTTGAACTGAATCTCCATCATCCTTGGCCACTCACGCTTGTTCTTAATTTGCTGCACAGGTACAGCAGAACTGTATCCATCGTCCTTGGCCACTCACGCTTGTCCTGAATTTGCTGCACAGGTACAGCGGAACTGTATCCATCATCCTTGGCCACTCACGCTTGTCTTACGTTTGCTGCACAGGTACAGCGGAACTGTATCCATCGTCCTTGGCCACTCACGCTTGTCCTAAATTTGCTGCACAGGTACAGCGGAACTGTATCCATTGTCATTGGCCACTCACGCTTGTCCTACGTTGGCTGCACAGGTACAGCGGGCGCCTGCCGGAGCGCAGTGCAGTGGACCTGGTGCTGCAGCCCTTCCTGGAAGTCCTGAACTACCTACACGCAAGTGGCATAGCCCACCGGTGCGTTGCATTGTGAGGTTTGACCTAGCAAACCTTGATCTCCTGCTTCTATTTGTGTTGGTGATTCGTTGCATCACTGCCATCTGTCACCCACCAGAACAAAGCCCATGGCACACACCTTCCTGCCTTCAGCGTTTTACCACTGCCTTGTTCTGCGTGCAGGGACATTAAACCCAAATGCATCCTGCCTTCAGCTTTGTACGACTGACTGCCTTTTGTGCTTGCAGGGACATTAACCCGAAAACATCCTGCCTTCAGCGTTTTACCACTGCCTTTTTCTGCGTGCAGGGACAATAAACCCGAATGCATCCTGCCTTCAGCATTGTACGACTGCCTTTTGTGCTTGCATGGACATTGACCCCAAAAACATCCTGCCTTCAGCGTTGTACCACTGCCTTTTTCTGCTTTTAGGGACATTAAAAACGTTTTGCCTTCAGCATTGTACCACTGCCTTTTTCTGCTTGTAGGGACATTAAAAACGTTTTGCCTTCAGCGTTGTACCACTGCCGTTTCCTGCTCGCAGGGACATTAAACCTGAAAACATCTTGTTCACCAGTGACATGCGCCTCAAAATTTGTGACTTTGGGCTGGCCATCAACATGCGTGAGGAGAGAGCTGTGACACGCGCAGGCACTTTGGAGTACATGGTGAGTGCACACACACACACACACACACGCACACACGCACACACACACACACACACACACACACACACACACACAGTGGGGTGGTGCAAACGCACGTTGACATGAGTGCGTAGGTGACGTGAAGAGAGCGCCGTGACACACGCAAGCACTTTGCCGCGCCTGCTCCTTTTTTCTTGTCTGACCTCTGCCGTAAACCACTTGGGTCCAGTGTGACCCCCCTTTTGATTCCCCCCCTGCATTAAACACCCCCCTTTTGATTTCCCTCTTTATTCCCCCCCTCCTGCGTCAAATACCAAATACCAAACACCCCATCATTACAGTGGACAAGGGGAGCAGCAATTTTATAATTACAGCATACATCTTGCAGTACATCCCGCCATGCCGTGTACATTCTGCTGTGTCTTGTCTATACAGTCTGCCTTATGCTGGAAGAGCACTCACGCACGGCTGTAAGCAAAGCAGGGGCCACACCGTCCCTGATTCCTTGCCTAACGCTGCCCTCATATTGCCGTCTCTCGCATGAAAGAAAATACAACTTACCCCTGTACTACCCTCTGGTACCCCTCTACTACCTTCTGGTACCCCTGTACTACCCTCTGGTACCCTTGTACTACCCTTCTGGTACCCCTCTTAGCCAAAAAACTACGACATCTTGCCGAAACCTTGCCCAAGGAACTACGACACCTTGCCTAACGCTGCCCTCATATTGCCGTCTCTCGCATAAAAGAAAATACTACTTACCCCTGTACTACCTTCTGGTACCCCTCAGCCAACAAACTACGACATCTTGCCAGAATCTTGCCTTAAAAACTACGACACCTTGCCTCTCGTTGCCCTTATGATTCCATGAGATCACGCGCCTCTCGTTGCCCTTATGCTGCCATGTGATCACGCGCCTCTCGTTGCCCTTATGGTGCCATGAGATCACGCGCCTCACGTTGCCCTTATGATGCCATGAGATCACGCGCCTCACGTTGCCCTTATGATGCCAAGAGATCACGCGCCTCACGTTGCCCTTATGATGCCATGAGATCACGCGCCTCACGTTGCCCTTATGGTGCCATGAGATCACGCGCCTCACGTTGCCCTTATGGTGCCATGAGATCACGCGCCTCACATTGCCCTTATGATGCCATGAGATCACGCGCCTCACGTTGCCCTTATGTTGCCATGAGATCACGCGCCTCACGTTGCCCTTATGGTGCCATGAGATCACGCGCCTCACGTTGCCCTTATGGTGCCTTGAGATCACGCGCCTCACGTTGCCCTTATGGTGCCTTGAGATCACACTCCTCACGTTGCCCTTATGGTGCCATGAGATCACGCGCCTCACGTTGCCCTTATGATGCCAAGAGATCACGCGCCTCACGTTGCCCTTATGATGCCAAGAGATCACGCGCCTCACGTTGCCCTTATGGTGCCATGAGATCACGCGCCTCATCCATTTTCTATCACTGTTTCTTTCTGTTCACTCTGTTGCCCACCTTTTGGACTCTGCAGGCTCCGGAGGTGCTGGACTGCCCCTTCAAGGTGAGATTGCAAGTGCATTTTGCCCTACTCTTGCCCTACTTCTGCCCTACTCTTGCCCTACTTCTGCCCCACTTCTGCCCTACTTCTGCCCAACTTCTGCCCTACTTTAAGCCACATCCGGTGCTTGTCTCACCATCTGCTGCCTGCATCCTGTCATCACATGCAAGACGCATTGAGCTGCACTTTGCTCGTTCCTGACCTCGCTGCGGTTGTTCCCTATTTTGATCCGCAGCAGCAGTATTGCTGCGTCTCCGCTGCTCTTGCTGCGATTGTTCCCTATTTTGATCAGCAGCAGCAGTATTGCTGCGTCTCCGCTGACCTCGCTGCGATTGTTCCCTATTTTGATCCGCAGCAGCAGTATTGCTGCGTCACCGCCGCTCTTTCTGTCGCGCAGGAGACCCAACAGCACTTCTAGGTCTTGCTGCATTGCTGCATTGCTGCAGTATTGCTGCATCTATATTGCCTGTAATGCAAAAGTTATTGCATAAGTCGAGCTGTGCACATTGCACTCAAACGGAACGCCCAAAAATCGTTCTGTGCACACCTTTTCTAAACTCAGTGTGTTTGTGTAAACTGCAGAGCAAGCCAGAGGAGAACAAAAGCAACCAACTGCTGCACTACTCGTATCATGTGGACACGGTGAGATCTTGTAAATATTCCAGATAAAAGACAAGCATTAAAACTACGCAGGCAGAGAAAGCCATGAGCTGCATTACTCGTATCATGTGGAGACGGTGAGATCTTGTAAACATTCTAGATAAAAGACAAGCATAAAACTATGCAGGCAGATAAAGCCATCAGCTGCATTACTCGTATCATGTGGACACAGTGAGATCTTGTAAATACTCCAGATAAAAGACAAGCATTAAAACCACGCAGGCAGAGAAAGCCACTCCCTACATTGATTTAGGGAAAGGAGCCACTTTGGTAATGAGTACCGTAAAACTCCTCCGCCATAGTGAGCATTCCAGTTGTATACCCTGTGTCTGTCTGCTCATTATTGTTGTGATCCTACCAATCGTACTTCTGCTTGTATGTGCCGCGTTGTCTTGTTTCATACAACTACGGCTCTTCCTTTTATCTGGCCCGGTGCATTTCATTTGTTTTAGGCTTAGGGTAGGGTGTCTAGAGGTCAATCCCTAATCTCTGAAACCCACCATGCTTAGCGTGCAAAATTTGATTCTGACTGAGCTCATTTCCCCTGCGATCTGCATACACACACGTGTACACACATAAGGTAAGGTAAGGTTACATCGCTATATATGCCTCTGGGGGGCATCTGAGCGGAAGCTTGGAAAAAGCCTGGAACCAAACCAAAAAGACACACACATAAACACATAAATGTGACACACATAAACGCACACATCTGTACACACATAAACGCACACATATGTACACACATAAACACACACATGTGTACACACATAAACACACACATGTGTACACATGTGTACACATGTGTACACACATAAAACATACACATGTGTACACACATAAGGTAAGGTTACATCGCTATATATGCCTCTGGGGGGCATCTGAGCGGAAGCTTGGAAAAAGCCTGAAACCAAACCAAAAAGATACACACATAAACACACACATGTGTACACACACAAACACACACACACACACATGTGTACACACATAAACACACACACATGTGTACACACATAAACACACACACACACATGCAGTGGGCTGTGGGGGTGCTGGCGTATGAGCTAGTCGTTGGGCTGCCCCCCTTTAGCGACAAGCAGCGTGGAGCTGTGGAGGACAAGATCAGGCTGGCTCCCCCGAGGTGATACCCATGTCCTAGGACATGGGACATAGGACATGGGACATGGGACATAGGACATGGGACATGGGACATAGGACATGGGACATGGGACATGGAACATAGGACATGGGAAATAGGACAAGATCAGGCTGGCTCCCCCGAGGCGATACCCATCCTGTGTCTTGTTTTTATTTCCGGTACCAAAGTCGGCTCCTTTTCCTTAGTTAATGCGGGGAGTGGTATTTCATCAGACCATTCAACTGTGGGGAGTGGTATTTCATCATAATGTGGGGAGTATTGTTTCATCAGACAATTCAACTGACACACACCCTTCCAGTGTCCTGTATTGTACCTTGATTATGAGTCAACTTACACGCACCTGTCCAATGTCTTGTGTCTTGCTTTCGTTTGGATAATAGGTTTCTCTACTGCTGCTGTGTCGTCCGCTGAAATGCACCTGTCCTTTTTCCTATGTTTCGCGTTGTTTAATTCCAAAGAAGTCAACTGATGCATACTTATGCTTTTATTCATTGCTATACGCACAGCGCAACACAGCCCCTAATTTCTCAATACTAGAAAGCAACATTAGACCCACTTTTAGAACAGTGATGCTCAGGTCATCCTACAAATATGCCTCCCCCTTATTCCTTGCATTCAATACCGGAGAGGAGATAATTGCCTTGTTTGCGTCTCTGCGATGTGCAGGTTTCCTTCTAAGCTGAGTGACCATTGCTGCGATTTCATAAGTATGGCGTTGGAGAAGAACCCTCTGGAACGGCCCTCCATTGTGGAGATGCTCACCCACCCATGGATGAAGGTGGGCCGTGGCAGTGGCGTCCCTTCCTCTGCTGCTGTGCTGAGAAATGAGAACCATGACATTCACTTGGGATTGTGTTCTGCAGTTTGTGTTTGCATGCATAAATCCGTGTGTGTGTGTGTGTGTGTGTGTGTGTTCATATGCAGGTTGGTGTGGACCTGCGTGTGGTACCCTCCCTCGTAGGACCCAGCGCGCGTGCTTTCTGGTTGCGCTCTAGATGGCCCTTGGAAGTGCCAATGCCTTCGCTCCCTTATAATGCTGTCCAGACGCACAAGCACAGCTATAGTGCTCTACTCCTATATCCTCTCCAAACACTCAACACGTTTGAGGACTTCTATCGACCCTCACCCCTCTCAGTTCCTTAAAGAACCACAAGCACAGCAACGGCAATACCTATCGTTTTTAAACACTTTGAGGGCTTCAATCTTATTGATCTTATCAACACTCACCCCTCTCAGTGCCTTACAGACCCACAAGCACAGCAGCAGTGATACTTATAATTTCTAGACACTTTAAGGGCTTCAATCTTATCAATCTTATCAACACTCACCCCTCTCAGTGCCTTACAGACCCACAAGCACAGCAGCAGCGATGCTTATAATTTGTAGACACTTTGAGGGCTTCAATCTTATCAATCTTATTAACACTCACCCCTCTCAGTGCCTTACAGACCCACAAGCACAGCAGCAGTGATACTTATCATTTTAGACACTTTCGAAGACTCTCATCTCACCCTTACCCCTCTCAGCGCCTTGCAGATGCACAAGCGAAGCAACAGCAGTCAGTATCAAGCGTTTCTAGATACCTATTAGGGCTCTTATCTTACCCTCACCCCCTCTGATGCCTTACAGATGCACAAGCAAAGCAACAGCAGGCAGTATCAAGCGTTTCTAGATACCTATTAAGGCTCGCATCTCACCCACACCCCCTCTGTTGCCTTGCAGATGCACAAGCGAAGCAACAGCACGCAGGATATGTCCTCCATGGACCACGGCTCCAGCCAGCTCATGAAGTCGGCATCAAGCCTGGTCATGAACTCGTCGATTCTGGAGGGCAGGGAGGACGTGTCTGGTGGTGAGTATGGGCAGTGATGGTGCAAAATCACAGAGGGCAGGGAGGACGTGTCTGGTGGTGAGTATGGGCAGTGATGGTGCAAAATCACAGAGGGCAGGGAGGACGTGTCTGGTGGTGAGTATGGGCAGTGATGGTGCAAAATCACAGAGGGCAGGGAGGACGTGTCTGGTGGTGAGTATGGGCAGTGATGGTGCAAAATCACTGTTGTATGGCCACAGTGCACAGTTGCACAGATGTATGGCCATAGTGCATGGCCATAGTGTATGGCCATAGTTGCACAGTTGTATGGCAATAGTGCACAGTTGCACAGTTGTATGGCCATAGTGCACAGTTGCACAGTTATATGGCCATAGTGTATGGCCATAGTGCACAGTTGCACAGTTATATGGCCATAGTGTATGGCCATAGTGCACAGTTGCACAGTTATATGGCCATAGTGTATGGCAATAGTGCACAGTTGCAAAGTTGTATGGCCATAGTGCATGGCCATAGTTGCAGAGTTGCATGGCCATAGTGTATGGTAACTGTTTTGTGCTCATTTGTGACCACACTGCTCTCACTGCACTAGTAAAGGAAAGGTGGGTGTGCATGCAGTGAGAGTCATTTGTGTGCAGTGAGAGACATTTGTGTGCAGTGAGAGTCATTTGTGTGCAGTGAGAGACATTTGTGTGCAGTGAGAGTCATTTGTGTGCAGTGAGAGACATTTGTATGCAGTGAGAGTCATGTGTGTGCAGTGAGAGTCATTTGTGTGCAGTGAGAGACATTTGTATTCAGTGAGAGTCATGTGTATGCAGTGAGAGACATTTGTGTGCAGTGAGAGTCATTTGTGTGCAGTGAGGGTCATTTGTGTGCAGTGAGAGTCATGTGTATGCAGTGAGGGTCATTTGTGTGCAGTGAGGGTCATTTGTGTGCAGTGAGGGTCATGTGTATGCATTTGTGTGCAGTGAGAGTCATTTGTATGCAGTGAGAGACATTTGTGTGCAGTGAGGGTCATTTGTGTGCAGTGAGGGTCATTTGTGTGCAGTGAGAGTCATGTGTATGCAGTGAGGGTCATGTGTATGCAGTGAGAGACATTTGTGCCGTAAAACATGCATGCATGCCTGTGTGATCTCTCAAGGGTGTCAAAGGGGAGAGAGATCCACTGTGCTTGTGCCAGCGTTTGCACGTGTGCGTGCACATGTGCGTGTGCGTGCGCAAGTGTTTTGTGCGCAAGTGTGTGTGCGTGTGTGATAGAGTCTGTGTGTGTGTATGTGTGTGTGTGTGTGCACGTGCGCGTGCGTGTGAGTGTTGTTGGCATTAATTTTGAGATCACTGCCGTGCAACTAGATAGTTACACCTTAGTATAAGTTAGTAGTTAGAAGTTAGTAGAAGTTACACCTTACTAGATAGCTACACCTTTCATAGACTGCTCACCATCCTTTTTTACATGACATTTGCATGTGTGCAACACAGATCATCCACATAGCACGTAAATATGTTACATCAAGCCCTGTTTATGCTCGTTACACAAGTTTCCCTCCCTGTGACCTTCAAGGCTCAAATGGTGGCAGGGCTGACGTTGTTGAGGCGCAGCGCTTGCATGTTCCCTGATTTGCTGGCCTGCATTCACTGATTCCCTGATTTGCTGCCCTGATTTGCTGGCCTGCATTCACTGGTTTGCTGGCCTGATTTGCTGCCCGGATTTGCTGCCTGCATTCACTGGTTTGCTGGCCTGATTTGCTGCCCGGATTTGCTGGCCTGCATCCATTCAAGTGGCGCAGCACATGTCGCGCAAAGCAACACAGATGGAAAGAAAGAATCTGAAAGGATTGAAACAATCAGAAAAATTTACGCAGGCAGTGAAATCCACTCATCACATGGCTATGTCACATGGAATCCAAATGGCCTTTCCTCATTCATTCTCAGATGGCCAAGCACCTGTTGGCCTTTTCTCATTCATTATCATTTATTCTCAGATGGCCTTTTCTCTTTTATTCTCAAATGACCTTTTATCATTCATTCTCAAATGGCCTTTTCTCATTCATTCTCATCCATTCTCAGATGGTCAACCACCTGCTGGCCAAGCCCTCTCCACCACACCAGCTGCAGCTGCCCCCACCAAGCCGGAGCCCACAGTGGTCACCACCAAGGTGAGGCAGCTCGGTTTGCAAGTGTGTATGTGTGTGGCTTAGGGTTGGCCAAAACCGTATATAAACACCGTATTTGACCGTATATTTGGTAATTTTCCCGCCAAAAATACCGTAAATACACCGTATATATATGGTTCTGGCCAACCATTGTGTGGCTCTAGTTATGTTTTTGTGTGTAGATATATCTAGGTTCATGGAAAAGCCACACACCGCTCCCTAGAGGGTAAATGAAAAAGCCATATACCGCTTCCTAGACATGTGCCAGGAATGGTTGTTAGTTGTTAGGATTGGATGGGCACAGAGTCAGAGGCATGATGCAAGGATTCAAACCTTGTTGAATTCCTTCCTGAGCAGCGACGAACACAAGCTAGGGTTATGGTTTAGGGTGCAGGTAATAACCCTAACCATTAAGGAGCTCACCCCTGATGAGCTCACATTTGCGCAAAGGACACAAACTAGCGTCGTCAAAGGCACGCATGTAACAGCGTCTGTTCCGGCACCCTAGCTAACTTGCATTGTCACATACTTCACGCATTGCGTCAGGCATTAACCTCAGGGTTTGGTGAAAGCTCTTGGTTGGGCATTGCATCTCACACGCCATCACACATCTCGGCTGGACATTGCATCTCACACGCCATCACACATCTTGGCTGGACATTGCATCTCACACGCCATCACACATCTTGGCTGGACATTGCATCTCACACGCCATCACACATCTCGGCTGGACATTGTATCTCACACACCATCACACATCTTGGCTGGACATTGCATCTCACACGCCATCACACATCTTGGCTGGACATTGCATCTCACATGCCATCACACATCTTGCATCCATCACACATCACACGCCATCACACATCTTGCAACCACAGGTGCTTTACCCGTAGATACCTACTTGCTTGCGTACGCCCTGCTGTGTCCCTGTATATGACACACACACAAAATCACACCACACACACACACACACACACACACACGCACGCACACACACACACACACGCACACACACACACACTCTCACACACACACAAACAGGCAGGCTCTGTCCCTGTGTCTCAGCGGCATATGGGCATATGTAGGGTTGGCCAGAACCGTACATTCATGGGTATATACTGTGTGCACACGGTAATTAAGCAGGGAAATTACCATACATACGGTCACATACAGTGCAGATGTACCGTTGTGGCCGACCCTACGCATATGCTGCCACTGCAATCACATGTGCTGTGTGTGACAGAAGACATGCTTGCCTGAGATACCAGTCTGGACAATGGAGAGCACATGTAGCATTGCATTGTGGTTCCAGGCACAGCCCGTGGCGATTGGCAAGGGCTCAAGCTCACACACGAGAGCTGGAGAGGTGCAACCATCATCACGCAAGGGGGGGGGAGAAGAGGAAGAAAAGGGGGGCACAAACAGAAGGGCACTCGTCGTGAGCCAGTCCTACACGCAGGGTGCCCTGCCACTCACCGCGTTCCATGGCATGGTACAGGTGTGTGTGTGTGTGTGCATGTGTGTGCATGTGTGTGTGTGTGCGCATGTGTGTGCGTGTGTGTGTGCGTGTACGTTTGTATTTGTGCATGTGTGTGTGCCTGTACGTTTGTATTTGTGCATGTGTGTGTGTGCGTGCGTGTTCCGTGCATCCTTGTTGCCTGGATTTTTGCATGCCAGTGAAAGGGTTAGCAAGTCATGCCCTGCCCCTCACAAGCGTGCGGCCTTGGGCCTTGTGTCAGTCGCTTTCTTACAGGCATTTGCCGCACGCGCTCTGCACACACATACACACACACGCACACACACACACATACACATACACTTATAGGTTGGCAAGCCCCTGGTCCCAAGCGCCAACCGTTGTGCTCCCTCCTTGGATCGTGAAATTGCGAAGCACCAGCAGCACCATATCCTTCAGCTCCCACATCAGGGCCCAAACGACACCGCTCATCGCAGCATGAACAGCTCAGCCAGGCCAAACACTTCTGCTGTAGCACCTGTTGCTAACACAGCTGCCTCCTGCGCACCTTCCTGCCCAGCAGCTTTGCCCAACTTTCTTCCCTGTGCCAGCCTCAAGGCAGCCCCTCAGGCTTGGTGACAGCTGCAGAGCTGTGGCTATCAGGCAAGTCTTACCTTACCTTGCCTGACCTTAAAAACAGCTGCGGAGCTGCGACTATCAGGCAAGTCTTTTCTTACCTTGCTTGACCCTAAAAACAGCTGCAAGAGCTGTGACTATCAGGCAAGTCTTACCTTACCTTGCCTGACCTTCAAAACAGCTGCAGAGCTGCGACAATCAGGCAAGCCCTCTAGAGGTATGATTCTTCGTCTAGAGTTGTGATTATTTGTTCCCTATAATTCTTCGTTCCGGGGAATAGCTTTCCCCCTCCCTTAATCATGCTGGCTGTGTCATCACTACCAGCGCAGTTTTCTTTTTCTTTTTGGCAAGCCCCCTTGCGCTACAAATAACTAGGGTTGGCCAGAATCGTATATATTCGTATATATACACCGTATATTTGGTGATTTCCAAGCCAAAAAAAACGTAAGTACACCGTATATATATATATGGTTCTGGCCAGCCCTACAAATAACAGGAAATAAAAGCAATTAGGCGTAGATGTGAAGGGAGGACATTCCAGCAGAGCTCAAGCTGGCTCATGCTACTGGCTGCTACTGGCCTAATATGTTCACATGCTTTGGAGCGCGCAAATGCCTGTTTGTTCCCCGTGCCATCCCCATTCCTGATCAGTGTTGTGTATATGGGGTAGGATGCGCGCACACACGGTTATTCACATGCACACACACAACTGCACACACACAGTCACACACACACACACAGTCACACACACACAACTACACACAACTACACACACAACTACACACACAAGCACTAACACACACAAACACAAACACACACATGTAGGGCACCTCTGCCACCCTAAGGTCCTGAAGCGCTTAGGTAGTTTCGTTGTTTGCACGTAAACGACGTGCAAAGCACTACACCTATCTGGCGGATGAAACCGAACAGTATTTGCACAAGGACCTCCACATTCTAGATTGCAACATGGAAGAGAAGGCAATACGCTAGTGGTGCAAATTGAATAGCCTGAGGCTTTGAACAGGGGGTTTTGTGCTCGTGCAATTGTGTGCAAGTGAGTGTAGGTATGTGCGTGCTGTACACAACAAATGCGCAGCGAGCATTGCAGCGTTTTTGTTCCCCTGCAAGAAGCAGCATTGCAAGAACTTGAGTGTGCTAGCAGGCCTGCATTTCACAGGACTGGCCTTGAGTTGCTTAGCCTGGTTATGTCGGAGCTCCTGACTGAGTACCTCCTACATTGTACAGTCATTTTTCATGTCGTGCATGGCGCAGCCCTAATGTGCTTGTGGATACTGGCTGCACCATTGCATGTGTGATTTGCTTGGACCATTGCACGTGTGTTTTGCTTGGACCATTGCAATTGTGATTTGCTTGGACCCTTGCACGTGTGATTTGCTTGGACCATTGGACCATTGGCTGTACCATTGCACGTGTGATTTGCTTGGACCATTGCAATTGTGTTTTCCTTGGACCATTGCACGTGTGTTTTGCTTGGACCATTGGACCATTGCCTGTACCATTGCACGTGTGATTTGCTTGGACCATTGCAATTGTGCTTTCCTTGGACCATTGCACGTGTGTTTTGCTTGGACCATTGGACCATTGCCTGTACCATTGCACGTGTGATTTGCTTGGACCATTGCAATTGTGATTTGCTTGGACCCTTGCACGTGTGATTTGCTTGGACCATTGGACCATTGGCTGTACCATTGCACGTGTGTTTTGCTTGGACCATTGCACGTGTGATAGATCTGAGAAACACTGCCAACAAAACACTGCCCTCTTGGTTGCTTACAGAACTAACAGCACATGTTATGAAAGCCTCTTCTTGTCCTGACGCCATCCTATTTCTACCTAGCACTGTGTGCTCTTCTCGCGTAACAACCCGCAACCCAAACTTTCAACAGCTTGCTAAAGACAAGAAATTGAATCCAAACCAGTGGGAGGTTCACCTGATTGAGTTTGAATTATGTGAAGACACTAGGCCTGATCCCCAACTCCAAAAAGCAAAAGCACAGCACAACATGCTTATGGCCAAACAGACAAGGATATAGGGAAATCAAGCCTCACGTGATCCTCGTTGGAGCTATGGGGACTACCTACAAAGACTATACAGACAAACCTCTGGCAGACCTTAAACTGGATAAGATTAAGAATTGACACACAAATCGAATGAACCTCTGGCAGACCTTAATCTGGATAAGATTAAAAATTGACACACAAACTGAACGAACACTCCATCAGACATGCATCTGCACTCATAAAAACAAGGTATAATGCACTGCAATATAACACAAGCAACAACAGTCAAGGGTTGGGTCTGGGTGCTACGGCACACAACCCCCTGGCCCACACTGATTTCTTTTTAATTGTTTGCGCGGTGGGGGGTTGCCTGGTGTGGGCACCTACGTAACCCCCTCCCTAATCATGCTGGCTGTGTCACCACTACCAGCGGAGTCTTTTCTTTTTCATCTCGCTTTATGCTGCACTTCAGAAAACTGAGTCCAGGCGTTTCACACTGAATTCACAAGTACTCGGTAATAAAGTGGCTCCTTTTCCTTAATTGATGTGGGGAGTGGCTTTCACTGCCTGCGTAGTTTTTTCTTTTTCTTTTTCTTGATGCAGCTACGCAATCAAACCCTGGGGAAGCCATGGCCGTTTCATGTATCTTCGCCTGTAAATTCTATCAAACAAAACATCTTGGGTTGAGAAGCACTCTTTAATCAGCTTTTACTAGTAATCTGTTCTACCTGTAACCAGCTTATCTGGAGGAGGTAATCGTGTAGAATATCAACCTAGTGAGGTCTGGACGAAAAGAGGTTTCAAATTTACGTTGCAAGGCTTGTAGGCAGCCATCTTGGCATTGTTATACTTGCACCGTTTGATTCCTCCAGTCTGTGCCTGTTTCCTTGCAGTGCCTTCTGCACAATCATTCAGTGGCACCTGAATTAGCACTGCCACAGTGAGCTTTCTAGTAGTTAATGGCAGAACACTAAACTTTTTGAATAAGAGCCTAATATAGATTGATAGATTTGAGCACTGTATGAACACAATTTTATCTGTGTGTTACTTACACACCAAAGCGAGAAGCGTGCTATAGACAGGTATAGCATGTCTGTGATATCTACGTTCATCACACTTTAAGCCACCAAATGCAAGAATAAAGCAACTAAAAATCGCTCTGTTGACCTGTGAGGTGAAAGTTTGCTTTCAGCTTTTTACAATAGAGGTACGAGAAACCATTTCCTAGGTCAGCCCTTCCCAACCTATGTAACTACCTATTCCTGACCTGAGCTCATATTTCAGACATGAAGGGCCAGAACTATATTTCATAACTGCCAGAACTATGAACTATGAACTATGAACTATGAACTATGAACTGCCAGAACTATATTTCAGACATGAAGGGCCAGAACTGTACTATGGTACTACTGTGGGTTCTTGGAGAGCTTAACCATATCTGTACCACAAAAGTCAGTACAGGTGTACGTGTTGCCATTGCAGATGACAGGCTAAACGTGTCATGCAACACCATGGTGTAAACGCTTCCGGCGTGAATAAGGGCAGAAAAAATGGAAATGGATGTCATGACCATCACCTTATAAGGCAGGATGTTTGGTTATACAGGGGGTGTGAAAGAAAACACTCACAGAGAGTGTAATCATCGTACTGTTTTGGGGATAACAAGGCCAGCGCGGCAAATAAACTGAAGAGACTGTAACAAAAGTAGTATGCAAGCTAGTCCCAATTTTGGTGCAAAGCAGCAGACAGTATACCAAGAGAAATGTGGTACCTGCAGAGACTTACAGCATGCCAACCCCCCCTATTCAGCAGCGTAAGCTCCCCTGCCTTTTAACCTGAGTGCAAGAGGAGTGTAACGCGAAAATGGCTTGTGTCACCCCAACACGCAGGTGCTACAGCTTGAATTGAGAAGTGCAAAGTATCCGAGGGGGTTATCTGAGGCCCAAAATGGGTATGTTTTTTTGCATGCTAGTTGGGAATGCCTCCCCTAACTGGCCGCTTTCAAGCTCAGCCCCAGATTGCAGCTGAGCTTTTAAACGGCCAGTTAGGGGAGCCGTACCTAATCAGCCGCGGCGTGAATCCTACTTTTTGATGTATCTGACCAGCCTGCGCACCAAACTGAGTGATTTTTTATAATTTGAAATCCTTATAATAATTAAATATCATTGCAAAAACAATGGAGGAAAATAACCAAGTGGTTGGCAAAATGTGCGAATTAATGTGCCACTCCCCATGCAAAGCACACACCTAGGGTAGAGATGCACGACATGTGCAAGTAGTGCTGTCATTTCTTGAGCAGGGCGACTTATCTAGATCTGAGCACATGCTCTGGTAGCTTATAATTTCAGCATCAGTGTGAAGCTAGATTGGGTCCAATTTGATGAGTTGATGTGTAAGTAGTTGCCCCTTCAATGCAGAAATGAGCATGCTTGGACTTTTGCTCGAATAACCCCCTCTGGCAAAGTATCCAAAAGCTGGATCACGTGCCAGAAAAAAACGCACTCACAAAGGCAGGATCCCCCCCCCCCCACACACCTGTGCTGGTCAATAGGCATCTTTCCTCGTACAGCTTCTAGCCTCTCAAAATCAAGGTCCGCCACCGCAATGCCTGCAAGCATTTTTTAAATGAAGAGGTCCTCAGAGGTTGACGAGATCACGCAAACCACGTAACCTTGACGTTGCTTACCACATGACTGTAAACACATGTAATCCTGGCCAGTCTTAATCCTTAAGCAGCGTATTCCCGTCAATGCTGTTGCAGGCAGCTTTTGAATGGAATGCCTACCAGTTTGAGTGCCATCCAATCTTGCAAGCACTACCCCCCATGGGTCAACCACCAGAGAGTGACCGAAGCTTTCCCTTTTTTCAGAATGCTTCCCCGCCTGCGCAAAATTTGACATTGCACATGTTTTTATGTTGCATCTGTTATGCAATGGAGAGATGTGCCGTGCCGCTCTCTCTCTCTCTCTCTCTCTCTCTCTCTCTCTCTCTCTCTCTCTCTCCCTCTCCCTCTCCCTCTCCCTCTCCCTC
>Ga0307947_1000807_pt1 | contig 23429 bp, 21 predicted proteins | sample OrgLakmetagen232_FD_201840 | JGI IMG/M metagenome (GOLD analysis project Ga0307947, IMG submission 201840) | Saline water microbial communities from Organic Lake, Antarctica - #232 | ecosystem: Environmental > Aquatic > Non-marine Saline and Alkaline > Saline | place: Antarctica: Organic Lake...
TCTACTTACAGCTGTTTCAGGAATCTCGAGATTTTGCATGGTCATCCGTTCGTTGCTGCCTATATCTTTGGAGACGATGCATGATCCTAAGGAGCCTGTTTTGCTGATAGCCTTTAAGATCATGCGGCATGCTAAGTTGTGTCTTTCGGTGGTCATGTTCCTTATTTGCGTGTGTTGGCGCCCAGAAAGGATGTGCAGGGCACTGTCTACTTATGGGCAGAGGGGGCAAGTTTGACTTGTTGAGACTTTGAACAATACCGCATGCTTTTGATTCTATAGGGTGCCTGTTCTGTATTTCATAATGCTACATTTGGTCTTAAAGGAAACATTGGATGATGTTAGGTAAGCATTGCTAGCGGCTCCATTTGCAGTACCGTCCTTTATGAGGGTCTGGTAGTAGGCATGGTAGTTCACTTCATTTTTGGCATTTCCCAGTTTATGGAGAAGATGCATGTGTGCTTGAAGGGCGTCACGGTGGTTTGGTAGGTACCAAAGCTTTGGGGGAGGAGAATGGGCCATGTTTGTTGTATGGGTATGATTACAGGTTTGTGTTTGGTTTTCTATGTCTTCTTAGAGTTGAGCAACAGTATCCCAAGGACCACGTTATAATATGAGATATGAGTACTCGATGGTCTATTTGTCTATTTAGTTATCTGAGAGAGGGAAATGGGCTGTTTCGTTTTAGATGTGTGCATTTCGATTTCCACACCCAACCGTCCAAGGATCCGCATCAGGGTTTGGAGAGCTACTACAAGTAGACTGATCTTGGGGCAGAGTAGACTGTGCCTGACTGGAGCAATGTGGCGCGAATTGAAAGAGGAAAAGAAGGGTTTGGACACATGTCAATTGATGCGTGGGAGGATGGTGGCTTTGACATGCCCAATTGTCCTGATATAATGTTGCGTTGGTGAGTTTGGACCAAAAAGTGATAACACAGGTATAGATGAACGTGTGCATGGAATGAGAATTTAAGATGTGAATGTGACTGGGCATACACCATCTCTTGCGTGTGCACTAGAGGCGCTCTTGTGGTTTATTTTTGAATGAACTGCCTAGGTATCTTAAAATATCTTTGGTGAAGCAGCTGTTTTCTCAGTTGCAACCTGCAGCAACATAGCCGGGGAGTCCTAGGTACAAGGCAACAATGTCATATTGTCATATTGTTCTAATAAATTGAAGAACGATATTGCTTCAGGTCTGTTTGACATTGATTGAGGATCCAACAGCAGCATTATCCCTTTTCCTAGTGCGAGTCGTGTCTTCAAGAGTGTGCACAACCTGTTCCCCCGTTGCATAATTGAGGGCAGGCAGATGCAAGCCCTGAGTAATAATCAAGCCAAAGAGAGGTGTGTATCCCAGTTCAAAGTACAACACCAGCCAGCCTTCCAGAAAAAACACGGGACCACTTGTGAAGGGAGACAGGTGGCTTCCCCCAGAGTGGTGGAGGGCAACTGAGGGAGACTAGGAGCACTGTCAGCCATCAACTCCAGAGAGCTACCAACTCCAAACAGCCCCAGCTAACATATCAACTAGGTTTTGTGACATTGCATTGAAGTACTTTGAGAACATCCCAAAACAGAATCAGCTGAACAGCACGAGGAACAGCACAAGGGCTCTGCACCATTCTTCAAGGAGCTTTCATTACTCCTTGTATTATCCTCGTGGGTGCGGGTGGCACCACCTACACCATTAAAACTGGAGCCTTATAAGGCTCATAAAGTTGCGTCCAAACTCCATGTGCTACTATGCTGCTAACTTGTCCATACCAGAAGTGTCCTTCTGGGATCGTTACCAATCTTCATCAGAAGCTAGCATTTCGCCAAGCTTGCAAACTTCCTGGTTTCCATTGACTGTTCTTGATTTTTATGACGATGGATTCGTGCTACTTGTTTTAAAGTAATGCCTTAACTTTCACTAATGCGATGCGATGCAATTTCAATTTGTCTGCGCTGTTTCCTATTTATACTATGAACTCAAGGGTTTCATTATAGTGGGAAAAAAGGAAGCCAGTGCCTACTCAAGGCCTTTTTAACTAGGTAAAGAGGAAAGTGCCAAGCCAAAGGCTTTTGTGTGTTTCAAACATGAAAAGAGAGGAGAAAGAAGAAGGGCAACCTGCCTGATGAAATGAATTTTGCTGCAGCATGTACTATCTAACTATCGTCCTAGCACTGCTCATTATAATTGGCAAACCAGTGATGTACGTGTTCAAAAAACCTATGTTCAGAAATAAATACTACTACTTAATGCTATGCTGCACCAAAGGATGCGATTTGCCTGTGTGGCTGAATGGATCTACTCAGGGCCTCACTGCTAGTGGTGTCCATGTAGCAGCAGGTGTCAAAAGAGCATGGCCTTGGGCCAGATTAGGAAGCTCTACTGCTGAGGTGAAGGCTGAGGATGGCCAGGGCGTTGTTGGTAGTAGTGGGAGGGCTGAGCTTATTGGGCGCGTTGTCATGGCGGTGAATGAGAGTGTGGTTAAGAGTGTGGACGTTGAGGCTGGGGCTGAGCGGGTGGAGGCTTGGACATCTGCAGAAATGAACCAAGAGTGTTGAATACAAAGGGTCAAAGTGATGGTGTGCTGATGTTGTGGGAGCTGAGGCTGGGGCTGAGCGGGGGAAGGCTTGGACATATGCACAATCAGATGGAAATGTGTGTTAAGTAAAAAGGGGTATCTTCAAACACCTTTAGTCCACTGTACTTCTTTCGTGTCTCCCAAGTATTGGCTCGTTATGTTGAGAGTGACGTGTCGGTGCAGCTGCGTTTTCTGTAGGGCCCCGAGGAACTCTCTCTTCTCTTTGGGTTGTGTTGGAGTTTGGCTTTGGCGCACCAGTCATCGCAATGGCTTAGCTGATTTTATCCTGGCTAACTCTTAGCTTCCCTAGTTTTTCATGTTGTGTCCCTCCTATTTTCTGTTATCGCTTCCAGCCTGCATCTCTTGCTTCCCTACTATTAATCAACTTTCAGTTTCGTTTCAACCTCGTAGTAGGGAGTTTGCTATCTCCCCCTGGACCTATGTAATACGCCATCATCATCAAACACCTTGCCAGGAGTTACATAAAAAGCGGTGTATCGTTAAGCATCTTCATAGATCTATTACTATCGGAGGTACGAAGAAGTGTAAAACCAAAAGAAGCCCAGAGGGCACCATCTTTAGTAAATTGAGGTTTCCCCTAAGAATACCTTTTGTCATGAGACAAAAATGTAGTCCTCCATTTGGGAGGTAACTAATGCATGTAGCTTTGTATTAATTGTACGTATCGCATTTGCAGTCACATTCAGCACAGGTCGTAGACAAGCGTCAGCAGAAAAAAAAAGGCACGAAGTGCTATGCGATAACGTGTGCATCATACGGATTCACCGAACATCTTGGGTCGTTCCAAACAGCACCGCCATACACCACGCACCATACAACACACACGTTTCTGGTCACTGGGTGATTTACACAGGAAAAACGCTGGATCCCACATTGCGTTGATTACAGATAAAGAGATGGATAGCATTGCTTTGTCTTTGGCTGCACGCAAGCACATCATGACTTCTCTTAAACCTACCTCTTTATGTATGCCCGTGTCTCTTGGAGGGTTGCCTTAAGAAGGATGGCTCCTCTTGCGCTTTTCCGCACACCTGTGCGACCTCACTCCACGCCTGACTGACGCACTGGAAGGCGCAATTGGCAAGGGCTGCATCTGCCTCACTGTTTTTATCAGGGTGCACCTGAGAAAGTACACAAGGGATTTCACACACTCAGCCTGCTTGTGTCGGGGAGCACCTAAAAAGAAGCACAGTGGGCTTCACACACATACACTCAGCCTGCTTTTGACTCGGTGCACCCAAAAGGAAGCACAATGGACATAACACACTCAACACTGAGCCTGCTTCTGTCGTGGTGCACCTAGAAACAAGCACAATGGACTTCACACATGAAGCCTGCACTTTTGATGGTGAACCTGAATGCGTGCATGTATAAGACATACACTGAATACAAGATGGGCCAGCAGCACAGCGCGAATCAGAACACTTGCCTATTCACACCCATACAACCAATAAACACCCACGTGTCCACGCCTACACAAACCAGTACACATCCACCTACCCACGCTCACACAAACTAATACATGCTGGCAATTTCAAGGTTCAAATGCAACTCTGTGTGGGCTCAATTTGTGATGGTACCGCCTAATCTGGTACACTGCTTCACTTACAAAGAGGCGCTACATGGCTGACTTTGGGAACAGAAATGCAACCCCGCCGCACAAAGCAAGGCACGCCTTGCAATTTGTTATTTTGTTCCATGCTTCCTATGAGGCGCTATATGGCTATCTTACCTGGGCAAGGGATAAAGTGACACGCTTTGCGTTTTTTTAGCGCTTCCTATCAGGCGTTGGCAGACAGCTACCTTAATACTCAATACAACAGACAGAGCGAGCTACGCACCCTGAGTTGCAGCTCCCTGTAAGCCTTGTGCAGTGTGGCTTGAGTTACTTTGCCCAACTGCAGACACGTGTGAGTTTGTTCCCAGTGCGTGTGTTTGTGTGTGTGTGTGTGTGTGTGTGTGCGTGTGTGTGTCTTAATGAGAGAGAGAGTGTGTGTGGGGTGGGTGGGTGGGGGGGGTCTCTTGACCGTGTGCCTTCACATTATTCGAGATAACCGGAACCAAGCAAACAGAGCAATACTTCCCACACGGAAAGTAGTATGACGTACCTGCAGCTCAGCTGCATTTCGGCGGAATACCGCAGCAGCAAACGCTGGAGTAGGCAGTCTCTCACAAGTTAGGCCCGGGGGATTCGCAAAAGCAGCGGCAAGCACACGGCGAACCTTTGTGCGGAACAAACATGTGTGTTTGTGTGTGTGCTTGTGTTTGTGTGTGTGTGTGTGTTTGTGTGTGTGCGAGTGTGTGTGTATGTGCTTGTCGACAACAGTTAAACCGATCACAAACACACTCTCTTTCTCTGTCTGTCTCTCTCTCTCTCTCTCTCTCTCTCTCTCTCTCTCTCTCCTAATATATATAACATATATATATACATAACATATCTAATATATTTATATAAAGCTAATATATCTAAAATATCTAATATATATCTCTCAAAACCACACACACACACACACATAAAAGCTGCTAAGATTGCACACACACATACAACACATAAAGACACACACATGGTCACGACTGAAACTCACCTCCCATGCATTCACGTGACTTGGCCACCACTAGGAGCTTTGATTTCTTGCTGCGCTTGTGCAAATTTTCACCAGCACCAGCCTAAACATGGTTGTGTGTGTATATGTATAAAAGTGTTTGTGGGGTTATGTGTGATTATGTGTGTACGTATATGTATGCACACTCTGCAGAATTTATTTGTTGCACAAGAGCAAGCGCTTGCTTTCTTATTTGAGCGCGTTCAGAATTGAGATATTGCTCCCAGGGGTCTCTAACCTTTACTGGATATATGAAACCTTAAAAATGCTTGCGCCACAATGCTGATCATTAGGTAATGCAAAGACACTGCTTGCGTACGTCTTCTTCAGCGACCGCTTGCATATACACCCGCAAGTAACCAAAGATCTGCAGTTCCCTGCATGTTCTTTGCTTACACCACGAGCATACAAAGTGTGTGTGAATCTGGCCTGCCTCGTTTATTGTGCCCAGCAATTAATATCCCCTTTCACCTGTACTAACAGGCAGCAATGCATGGCATAACACGCATACATTGTCCTATACCGTTCCAACAAGCAGACGGTCTAGTAGCGTGCACGAGCACGTCATCACTTGCAATAAGTCGTGTGCATATCCCTCAACTTCTGTGTCGTTTGCAAATTCCTGTGTGCAGCTTTGGTGGCAGTCCTACCATCTGCTGTACAAATGATCATCCCTAACCAGCCCCCCAGCCCACCCCTGCCTCTCCTGATCTAAAAACGTGAACACCGTTGCGCATCACCAGCACACCCCTGATGAATACATCGGTTCTGCACCGCACTGCCCCTTTTTTACTACCCAGGGCATCCACTAAGACCCCTGCTCTCAATTGAGACGTTTTGCAAAATGTGGGCACCTTTGCGCGTCTCAGCACACTCCTACCCATTAAAACATGCACAGCTCCCTTCATTTTCGTAATGTAAGCACCTCCACACCAGCACAGCACGCTCCTTTCACCTGACCTTAAAATGCATGAAAATCTTTGCACGCAACACACAAGAGCACCTGTACAGCACCAGCACAGCACGCCCTTTTCACCTGTTTTAAGAACGTGCGCAGCTTTGCAACGGACGTCGACATGTCCAGGGTAGGTAAGTGTGCTACTGCATGCTCCTGTGTGTGTTGTGTGTGTGTGTGTGTGTGTGTGTGTGTGCGTGTGTGCTTGCGTGCGTGTACTTCCGTGCGTGTGTTTGTGTGTGTGTGTGCGTGCAAGTGTGCTTGCAAGTGTGCGCATGTGTGTGTATATAAGGGGGGAAGGAGTGTTTGTTGTTGCAAAACAGCAGGAAACAGAGAGCTGTGTGAATAGGCACAGCAGAGTCTATAAAAATTCTCGAGACGACGTGTGTGTATATAAGGGGGGGAAGGAGTGTTTGTTGTTGCAAAACAGCAGGAAACAGAGAGCTGTGTGAAAAGGCACAGCAGAGTCTGTAAAAATTCTCGAGACAATACCTGTCCTCCTCCCAGCCCAAATAATCTAATGTATCCCCTCAAGCATGTCTGGGAAAACCTGCCTACAGCTCGAAAGGGGGCGAAGACACCCATGCTTGAATATGGCTGGAACCGTTGTCTACATGTATATTGTAATTTACAGCTACAAATACGATAATACAATTTATTTTATCATATAACAGCTCGAAGTCTCACACGACGTCGGGCCGGCAAAACGTTTGGTTGGGAAGACGGATTCCCCTGGTCGGGTGAATTCTGGCCGGCTTTAAAAATAATTTTCCTAGATTTTTGGGATGCTATTGCGCTCGGCTCGCACAACGCATTTGCCGGCCTTGAAACACGGCGTGCATGTTGGCTGCTTTGTTTGCTCGTCAGCTGGATTAAAATAAATGATTTGCGATCAAAAATATATTGGTACTACCTGGGCCGCAAAGCGCGTCGGGGGTGCTCGCACTTGTATCGCACCTATTGATCAAGTTTGATGGAACATGACACAGTTTTAAAATGAATTTCCAGATTGCTAAAGTCGTGAATAGTGCCCTATAACAGCATATATGGTATACCCGCTTTTCATCATGGGGTCCTGCCAGGCCCACGGGAGGAGTTTAGACGTAACTTACGAGCAAAAGCTGAAGACAAATATGTTGAACATTTACACATGCAATTCAACCCGAAGATCTTCTACCCCCCAAAGAGAAGAGACAGTCTGGACAAGGCCACACAGCCAAGGACAGGCGTCCAACAAAACCAGCTGAAAGCGTCCCCTCTTGACCCTGCTGACCACTGTGCCTTGTTATTTGTGCTAGTTCCAGCTCGGCAAAGGCGATCCAGAGGACCTTCAATTAGATCATGGCAGGCCATTTACATTTTCCTTTGCATGCGCACCACATTCCTTTCCACCAATTTCAGATATGGTGAAGATGACAGCCACTGGTTTCAAAGGAGCTGCGATCTTAAAAGGTCTCAACTTCTCTCCTCGTCTATTGTAGGCGGCTGGTTCTTCTTAGGGTAGTTGCCATTTTCCAAGGCTGCTCGATTGAATTGCATGTTCCGAGCTGCAAGGTGGTGGTGGGAAGTTGACAAGATGAGAGTGAGAAAACTCATATGCTATTGATGAGCACAAGCATGGTCTAAGTTTTGTTTATAAAGCACGTGTTTGTAAGCAGAATGACTTGACTTTGCTTATGCATGAATTGATTTTCTCATATTGTTTAGCATGATCCAGGCTGCAACATGCACAGTATATATATACGGATATAGAAAGGCACTTGATGCACTTGATCGCAAATTCCTCACCTCAATGTTAACACATGCAATGACAACGAGTGAAATGACTTGATCAAAATCTTACATTGTTGAAACCAACACTGAACTCAACACAGACCTCAGCACTACCATTGTACAGCAGTGTGGTTTGAAACACAAATGACGCCACTTAATTTTTGTACAATTTAGTTGTTAGCATGACCCAGATCTGAGCGTCTTTAACATGCACATTATTCTCACTATGGAACCAGTGTTTTAACCGAGCAAGGTACAACACCTCCTCTCACCTGCTGCCGATGGGTCTGGGCCCTTGGCGCCCCCATATCCACCCCCAGCTGCAATGCTGGCTGACCCCCCTGAGCTCCCTGCAGAGACGCACAGAGGTGTATTTGCTTTTGACACGCACAGTATACGGATAGTATGTAGGCAATGCGTGGTAGCTCTCCGGGGACTGCAGCTGGTGCTGGAATGGCACGTATGTAGGATGGCACTTAATTAAGTCACAAGTAGGTAGATAGAGAAGGAACCATTCCAACAACCACTCAGCCCCAGGGGCATTGTCTTCCGCCCGACCTGCGGAAACCATTGGCAGTGGGCTTGTTTTGAGGAAACAGAAAACGAAATAATGTAGGACCGGCTAAGCGCATTGTACCACAAGGCTGCAAGTGCATTGTAGCGCATACTAGTACAGCCATCTCTGTTTCTGGCAGCAGTTCTCTATATGAAAGATGCAGATTTATATATATACGGAGACAGAAAGGCATGTTGACTTATAGACTTATAGCAGGCGGCGCGTTCGATCCGAGACAGTCTTACGCACTCAGTACAAGCCATGTACATGCATGTCAGCAGACTACATGTTGCAAAAGTGCATGCACAATTTCCAGAAAGTGAAACAAGGGGCAAATAACTATTATTCATGTGCACAGCGTACGTGCGGCAATGCAAGTGCGCCTTAAAAAATAATACAAGTAACAACGGAAGCAGGAGATGCAAGTCATTTTCACAGTCCGTCACAGTTGTGGCGCAACTGTGTAGCAGATGCCCCACAAGATCCAAGTCAGCACACATAACCCAAATTCAGGACCGTACCTCCCAACTTCCCTCCTTTGTGCCTGAAGTACCAGGCCACGTCCTCCACATCCTCAAAATCCATGCCCATGCGTGTCATCTCCAGCATGTCCTCCTCCTGCATGCCTGCACATTTCCAAACAGGCTGTACGTGAGAGTATTTTCTCAAGGCGAAGGAATGGGGAGATAAAATCATTGACCATGGGTGAACAGTCTCACCCTGCATCTGCAACACACTCCCTTAGGCTCTGGAAGACCATAAGGCTCGCCGAAATTTTAATCAGTTAGTGTTATTAGTAGACAGCTGCTTGAACACGCAATCTGGAAATAAGGAACATACGCAGCATACCTCTTCCTCCACCATTAACCATGCCCCACGGGACTGGTGCCTCAATGCGCCCACCGTGCTTCCTGAGTGCCTTCAGGGCGTCGTCAATGCCCCGTGGCACCTCCAAGTAGGCCATGTCGGATGACATACGCTTCAAAGAGATGGAGTAGGCCGCAGGGTGTACCATGCTGAGCCACAACTGTGGCTCTGTGGCACCAGGCAGGCGCACCTGAAGGGCGCACCCTTTCTTTAGGCCGAAGGGGAGAGGAGCGTCTGCAGGCGACCAACATCAGGAAGGGGGGGGGGGGGGGGTGTGTCATGAAATGGGTGGCATGAAAGAACCATACGCATCCAATGTGCATTGCAGGACAGCGATGAGTGAATTCCTGCGATGGGTGGGTAGAGGAGTGAAACGCAGAAATGATTAATCTATGAATGATTTATTTACTGATTAATCCTGCAGGGTCCTGCCACCTCCTTCACGTATAATCTTTCATTCACTCCACAGAATTAATTGCTTGCTACTGTGCTCTCACACAATACCTGTCAAAGATCTTGTTATGTCCTTGACTGACAATTTATTTGCCGCTTGACCCTGTGATGTAAAAGAACAGTGATAACGGAATGATGCAACATAGGGATGCATGATTGTCCACAAGCCTTAGGGCCTTATATATAAGCTCATGAAAAACCAAACAAGTGTTTGTTACCTTATGCATTGAGCTATAAAAGATGCACGAAGAATATGGAAACCAGCAGGCAACGGCTTGCAACAATTACATAGACCAGAAACTGCAAGACAGACAAGATAAGCATATAAGTAAAGGAAAGCAAGAATGCAACTCAAAACGGCCAAGCCTTACCTAGTACATGCAATTGCAGTGTAAACAACTCAGAGTCTCCAAAACACCATGCCTAGTACTTGCCGCTACAAAATGCACGTGCAATAAATAATAATCTGTTTTTGCGCCCACGCTGTCCCTAATTACCTTGTAAACCTCTGTGGCTTTTTTCTGCCCCAATGTTTTTCTTGGCTTGCGATGCGACCGCCTGGGCTTCTGAGAGCAACAATGTATGAAAATTAAAGCTTTTGCATGGAATTAGTTTGTAACACACTTCATAGCCCTCACCCTGGATTTACTCAACAGCAAGTTTGCTCTAGCGTTGAATCAACCCACGATCAACTTCCAGCCTCTCATCCTTCTTTCTATCCTTAAGCACAAGACAAACTAATAAAGTTTCTCACCTGCCTCCTCCTTTGCGTGCTTCTCCACCACCTGCAGGAACACGCAAGGGGTTTTTCTTAAGTTCTTGAAAATCAAATCAAGCATTGGCAATGCCTCTCTTAGTGTAAATGAGGAACATTCAAGAAAATTTCTTAAACTGCTTGTCCTTTCTTCACTTTGCCCTTGCACTTGCACGCAAAGGAGAAGCCCAGCATCTCAGTATTGGCTAGTTGTTGCTTCCCCAAAGCAAGGTTGCATCGACTTAAAAAGGGCAAATACAAGGGAAAGGAACAACGAGTCAGCTTATGCAGAAGAATCTTGAACCTGTGCAGACAACAAAGAGCACGCAAACAAAAGCTCACCGTCCTGAAACTGCACATCTTTAGCACTCCACTAGCACTTCACAGAGTGTTCCATATCATGTCAAGGCGTCGATCGCGCTAGGTTGCCTTAGGGGGGGCTGCACTTCCGCCACCACTGTTGCAGTGGCTAGAAGGCAAGCCTATTCGGAAAGATGAAGGTTGCTAGCCCATGGTAGTTTTTAGGTTATAAGGTCGTGGAAGGCGCCCAAAATTGGAATTTTGAGTAAGGTGGAAAAATAACACACTTGGAAAAGGGCACGTAGGAGCCCAGGTCTAGCCTGCTCACATGTAATGCAGGAGTTAGGTAACAAAGAAGGCATAGCCAGGTTAGGCAACATAACGGCCTTGGATGAGGACTAATGTGAGTCCTGTTCATCTACTGCACCTTGCACGGGGCGGGAGAAATTCATTTTTCATGTTTAAAATTAGAGCCAACTTGTGCAGGGCCTACCAAGTTGAGTTTCTTTAAGTGATTGTTGTTAGTTGTGATTGTATAGATGTATGTACACCACCCAGGCCGCAGGCTAGAAATGCACGTCACAGACACCAGTCATGCCACTTGCTTTATTTTTGCCGGTTTTGAAAGGGGAATTTTCTACTAGGTGATATCCAGCTTGGTAACTTGATGACACGCATGACATGCACAAAATCCATCCGCATGCTTACAATACAGGAACAACCCGTATTACATGCTGGGCAGTAGCGCTTATTATTAGTGACCCCGGCCTGCTTGCTACTTCCTATAGTTATAACCCTATGGCTGAATCTAAGTACGTTCACTGGCAAAATTGAGTCAGGAACAAAGCAAGAAGTCAACCGAAACAGCCCACGTCACCGCCCACCCCCCCTTGCAACAACAATTACACATTTGCAATACTTTGCCAGCTGGAAGGTGTACCTGCTGGTGTGGCACATCACAAACACCCATCCCTTACTTTTTCTGTTTGTTTCCTCTGCGCTTGACCCGCCCACCCCAGATCATAACAGAGTATTTTAAAGTAGAGATCTCAGTACAACTGAGCTGCAGTAAGGTACCACGAGAAGAAGACCTTAACTTTACGACTTAAAAGGCATTTAGATGCAGCATGCTAGCTAGTTGCAGCATGCTAGCTAGTCGTGGAACTACGTATACGTCTGGGCGGGCAAACACACAACACGGCAAACTGCTATAATGTCCGGGCCAACACACATCACTTTTTTCCTCAGAGAGTGCATGCCCCACCCCCCCTTCCTAAAGCGTGCTTTAGTTCGCACGTTAGTGCATTTTTAAAGCGCGCTTTAGCACAATTCAACGCTTGAAAAGCTAAAGCGCGCTTGGCGCAAGCACCACTCAAGCGCCGCTAAAGTGCCAATTAAAGTGCATTCCGTAGGGACAGTGGAGGTATAAGCAGCTTATATTGTTCTCGTGCCTTTTCTGCTTGTTGAGTACTAGGGGAAGTGTCTACACAGTATTTGATTTCAGTTAAACGCATAGGTATCGCGTTTGTTTGGTTGTATGCCTCTTAGTTTCATAGCCAGGGGAGGGGGTATGGATTGGCAGTGCCATCAGCTAGGTTGTCACAGGCAACTCTTTTTGCATCATTGGCATGCCTATAGGTAGTTCAATACGTGTTTGTTGGGTTTCGTATGGGGCGTGGTCGCTGGGTCGGAGTAACTATGTTTGCATCTGGCTTGCTAAATTTCCGCCGTTGTTGTGCATTGAGATTGGAAGGTAAGAGTCAGGTTGGAAGCATTTCTACCTGTGTCGTCTTGGAAGGGCATACAACGCCTTGTTGTACCATTGTTGTACAACCCCCGACATTTGCTTGTGCTAGCAGGCAGGCACCCTGTGCACCTTGTTGGACCGCTTTTAGAATCATTTGTCCAGGGTAGGACTGCGTTTAGAATCATTTGCCCTAAACTCCTACCTGCGTTTTTTAAATTCCAGACTGCCCCTGGTGATAGGTCTTGTTTTAGTTTTTCTAACCAGCCTTGTACCCTGGGTGGCACCCCGCCCTTGTACACCTCCAGTACACCAAGGACTCACACCATGCTACAACATGAGCTATGTTCTCTCACATAAACAACTACTGTAAATGATCAATCGTTTACCATATCAATGGCTTTCTCTGCTAGGCCATTCTTAGCCTTGTATTCTCTGATCATATCATCACAAGTCAGAAGTCCCTCTTCTGGCTCCCACTTGTTAATATTTTCCGTGTCATTGGCCTATCTAATAAGGAACCTGTAAAAGGCCTTTGGCTTCTTATTTCTGCCCTTGCCTCTAGAGAAACTGACCACTTCATGATCCAGCAAGGCCTCTACCTCAAACAGAGGCTCACCATCCAAAAACTGCAATGGAGCTGGTGGCTTAATATGCTGCCTGCTAGGCTGATCACCTGACCCTTGCATGTATGGCTTCACAAGATCAGCAAGGAACAAGTTATGTATGCGCGTCCATTCTTTGGGTAAGTTCAGCTTTACTGCAACATTACCAACCATGCTGTCCACCTCAAAAGGACCCATACACAAGGGTTTGTGATTTCTGACACCAGGACCTGGTTGCCTGAGGTTCTTCGTACTCAGCAGCACCAGATCTCCTGGGTTAAACTCTAACTCCCTACGATGTGCATTCATTCTCTGAGCCATACGATTCTGAGCAGCCTGCAACTCCTGCTTGGCTCTCCTTACTGCCCCTTCAATTCCTTTCTCAAAATCATGAGCACTAGGCACCAACCTAGGAAGACAGGGCTAGTAATTAACTTAAGAAACTAGGGAAGCTAAGAGTTAGCCATGATAGAAGCAACTAAGCCATTGCGATGACTGGTGCGCCGAAACCAACTCCAACACAACCCAAAGAGAAGAGAGAGTTCCCCTACAGGCAACGCAGCTACACCAAAACGTCACTCTCAACATTACGAGCCCATTCTAGGGAGACACGAAAGGAGTGCAGTGAGCTAAAGGTCTAGATAACAACAGTCGGATTGTTATACAAGGAGCCGAGAGCAAGGAAAAGCAGGCCAACCTATACCTGGAGCATAAAGTAGACACGCTAGGGAGGGATCTGCAATGAAACAGCTAAGGAGCTGTTTGGTCTAGCATACACAAAGGGGCGAGCCTGGCCTAGGTCAGAGAAACTGGAGACACTACCTTGGCAGGCTGCAAAGTCTTTCAAGGCTGCGAGGAGAAGATCAACTGCCCTAGTTTCTACTACTGTGGGCTCTAAGCCTGTCCTGGCTAGCAGCGTGCTAAACATCATACCCCTAACTCTTAATATGGCAGTCAGTGCAGCTAGGCACACAACATACCACACTTCCTTCCTCATTGTTTGGCATGGCTGCTCTAGCAGCCACACATGCCGTGGTAGCAGCTGCACAAAACCTGGGAGGTTGTTTTGTATGGCTCGTCTGATGGCTGAAGCTCCTGTGAAAGTCCAAAAGACGTGCTCCCGTAGTTGTAGCGCCTGTGAATCACGTGGCGATGCGGCTGAGTGTTGCCAGCCACAGGGGCAAGATGTCCCCCGTTTCATGGGCGGGCCATCCGTGGCCCCCTGCTCCCACCACATCTTGTTCTGTTTACGTGGGCACCAAAGTGCGCAGCCAGGCTCTCCTTCCCTCTTTCTTTCCCGTGCTTGACCTTCTCGTATACGTTTGCCTTTCTTCTCATCACCCTGGTTGTCCCCCCTACTTTCTGTCATCGCTTCCTTTTTATCTATCCGCCTGCCTCTCTTGCTTCCTTTTTATCTATCAACTTCCAGTTTGTTTCAACTTCGTAGTAGGGAGTTTGCTACCTCCCCTTGACCTATGTAATACGCCATCATCATCAACCTAGGCAAACTCGCAGACACTGGAGTGAGAGAGTGCATGCCATAATAAGGAAAAAGGGAGTGTTCTTTACTGACTTGTCACGCCCAATCGTTGGCAGCGACGAATCGTGTGACAGAGCAGTAAGTTGGTTGACAGTTGAGAGTGTCTATACGTCTTGTTCAATAACAAACTACCTGGCTGAAGGTCACCCCCCATTGTAACCATTGTTCAATAAGCTGGATGGACAGTCTTATTGATAAACTTTATCTTTTGGATTTGATAGATTGGGTAATCAATTGACAACATGTGAGCATTCTAAGAGGTACCATTAGAGGGTATCCTCAAGAGACCCTGTACCGTAAGGTCTCTGATTATATTCGTTTGTTTAGTCTTATTAATGTGTAACCACAATGAGGCCGAGAGGTCTGTCTGAGTCAATGGTCCCAGCTCCGGGAAGGAGCAGCAGTATTATGGGCATATATGGGAGGCATTAAAATATGAGTGGCACTAGTAGACATACATACATGTGCGCAGAGAGCGCAAGGGCATGAGCCAGAGAACTGGTAGAAGCATTAGGGACCACAGCAATGCAAACCCACTCCTCTGCTGGATGGTTTTTCCACCTTGGAGGCCTTTCTTGGTCCAAAGGCTAATCAATGCCTCCTGCCATGAATTATTAATGGCAAACTCTGCACACCCCAAGTGCTCATCCCAACCTGTCGGATCTGGCTCCACGCATGTATGCTCTCAGCATTTCTTCCAACGTGCGATTTGTCCTCTCAGTCTGACCATCTGTCTAAGGATGGTACGCACTAGACAGCTTTCTTTTCATGCCTGTCAGTGCATTCGCCTCCTTCCAAACCAGGTTGTTAAATTGAGGACCTCTATCTGACAGCACTGAGCCTGGCATACCGTGCAACCTCAAAACCCTATCTCTGAAATGTCTTGAAAATCCTAAGGCATCCAACGATTCAACCAAGGGAATGATGTGTACCATATTAGAAAGCCTATCCACAAAGACCAGAATAGAATCATGACCTCTATCCGTCTTTGGCAGCTTCACTATCATATCCTTAGTGATGTGCTCCCACCTCCTGCCAGGGATAGACAAAGGTTGCGGTTTTCCTGCATACGCCTTTGTGCTCGCTTCATTCACCTGGCAAGCATCACAATGCCTAACATAATCCTCAACATCTGTCCGCATATTTTCCCACTGGAAATGCCTGGAAACCAGATGGAGCGTCTTAGTAATACCCACGTGCCCACTCATGGCATCGTCGTGACAAGCCTGCACTATCTGTGCACGTAAGGCCTTGTCCTTTGGTACCACTATCTCACAGCCAAGCATCCATATTCCGTCACGCATCTTAAGCTTGTGCGTAAACTCCTGCACAGCAAATCTTGCGTCTTTATGGTACTCCTGCTTAATCCGCAATGGTAGGCTACCTCCTTCATCATGGTACGCCCCTGCTGTCCACTCCCGGTCACAAGGCGTACCTAGTGACTGAGTGGTAGATTTACGCTCGCCCCCACCTGGCTCAAGGTTGGGTGGGGAAGCCTGTGGTAGTGAAAGCTCAATCTTAGGGCCCTCTCCTTCTTGATTTTTGCCTCTCTCAAAGCTCTACCACGCGTAACCATGCCTGCACAGACTGCAGCACCTCCGTCATAATCAGCATCCTCCTCGTACTCCCCCCGTCTTCGTTTTTCACGCTTCATGATGCTGCGGCTGTCCACATACAAATCGTCAAAGCCCTTGGGGCGCAGCGCTTTCCTCTTACCCCTGCGTGTATGAGAGTGTGTGTGTGTTCCCATGTGATTTACGAGTAAATTGTGAGTGCCCTCAAGGGCGCAGCGCCTTCCTCGTGCCCCTGTGTGTGTGAGCGAATGTGTGTGAGTGTGTGTGTGTGTGTGTGTGCGTGAGAGTGTGTGCATGCGTGAATGTGCCTGCGTCTACGTACAATCAACCCAGCATTACCTACCAAACATGTGTGCTTAAACTCCCACGCTGCTCGGTGACCTGCCCCATAGTGTGACCTGCCCTGTAGCGTGACCTGCCTCTTTTGTGTGCTTAAAATCCCACGCAGCTGTTGCCTGCTGTTGGATCAGGGTTGGCCAAAACCAGACATATGTACGGTGTGTATACGGTATTTTTGGCAGGGAAATCACCAAGCATACGGTCATATACGGTGTACATGTACGGTTCTGGCCAACCCTACCTAGGATCGAAGGCAGGTAACAACTTCAAGGCAGCACCCAAATGTGCATTACATAATCTACATCACCCAAGTGTCATTTGATATTCCTTTGAAAAGCAGCAACTCAATTCCTCGCCTCCTTTTCTTTTTTGCCCTTCTTGCCCTCATCCCCCGCACACACGCACACCCATGAATCTTCATACCGCAACAAATCCTCTCACCTGCCCAGCTCCTCTGCCTCATTCTTCTTTGCCTGCTCCTCTATTTGTCATCCGTGCTCTCATCTCCCGCACACACACACACACACACACACACACACACACAAACACACACACACAAACACACTCACACACACACGAAGCTATTTAACGCAACGACTCCTCTCACCTGCCCAGCTCTTCTGCCTCCTTCTTCTTTGCCTCCAGTTCCTCATCATCTTCTGTGCTCTCATCTCCACCACTCTGTTTGGTCCCTTTCTTTGGCAGTCCAGGCTCGCGCTTCTCCTTTTGTGCATGCCCCTCTGCAAATCAATGAACAGCACACACACATACAAGTGAGTGTATGTGTGCGTTTCAACCTTGTTCCGTCCCCTTTTTTAGCTGCTCAGGCTTGAACTTGTCCTTCAGAGCATGACCATCTGCACTACACACAAAATGCACACAGACACAAGCACGCACACACACAGACACAAACACACACACAGGTTAGCGCGAATGCATGCCTGCTTTACACATTTTTTCCTGTGGTCACTCCTTTGCACACCAATACCAGGCCACGTGCATTCCCGGTTTGCATGTCCCTTTTTTTTAACCTCCCAGGCTTGCGCTCATATTTTGGTGCACGCCCCTCTGTACGAACAAGAGGATTTGCTTCACATCTGCTGATTCCTTCGCTTAGAGTTAGGTTAAGGGTAAGATTTACGGTTAGGGTTTTAACTACTTATAACTCTAACCCCCTAACCCTCCTGACCCACAACTACAACGACAAGAGGAGAGGCGGGAAGCAAAAACAGTTTCATATAACTCTCATAAAAAAGGTTCAAACGACCACACACAAATGCTTGAGTTCATTTCATCACACTCAAGTGCTTGAGTTCACTTCTTTAAGCACTTAACTTCACACACAAGCGCTTGAGTTCACTTCTTCACACACGAGTGCTTGAGTTCACATACAAGTGCTTGAGTTCGCTTCAGGCAGCAGGAATTGTTAGCTGGGTCGCATTATCCAGATCTGTTTCCTCTGCAAGGCTTATTTGCTGCCTCACGCAGTGACGACCTCTGAACGTCTCAATCAGAGCAAATAGAACGAGCGCCTGTGCCTAACTGCATCGCCCATGGCTGTTGCACATCTCAATCAGAGCAAATAGAACGAGCGCCTGTGCCTACCTGCATCGCCCATGGCTGATGTACGTCTCAATCAGAGCAAATAGAACGAGCGCTTGTGCCTACCTGCATCGGCTCCCACACTGCTGGCCTTCCTTGGGCGGCCTGGGCCACGCTTGAAGGCAGGAGGGTGGGCGTCGTAATATGCCGTCAGCAGGTCTGCAAGAGCCAAACACATTGTATTCGTTTCACAATCTACTGGTTTACAGGTGCGCATGTGTGTGGCGAGGAGGCATGATGCGCTCGTTTCAGGGTGGGCATTGGAATATGCTGTCAGCAGGTCTGCAAGAATCACACACACTGTGCGTGTTCATCACAGTGATTCAATATCACAGCGATTTGAATGAGGGCATGCATATCCGTATATGGAAATTTCCGACCGTATCCGTACCCGTATGACCATACACGGGTTTTGGCTGACCGTATATACGCCGTATGTACGGTCTAAACCGTACATACACCGTACATGGACCGTATTTGCAGGTGGTGCAGGGTTTGATTCCCAGCGATAGCAGTCTTTTTTGCTCTTTTGGGTCAATTTTCTTTTCTCACGCCTCTTCTTACTGCTTTCCTTTACTATTAATGCACGTGTTTTGCATTAATAATTAGTTTTATTGGCGGTTATGGTAGTTGAACTCCCTTTTGCACCGTAAAAGGCCTTTTTTTGGTCTTTATGGCTTAAAGCAAGCCTAGCTCCCTAACCATTCAATTTTTGGGTATAAAAGATTGGGTCATGCGTACTCAGCTCTTTAAGAGCTGTAAAATGACCCCCCTATGAATTAATTCCGAGTGAATTCATTTCTTCTCATATACGGTATTATACGGAAATACGGCGTACATACGGTTATATACGGCGTATATACAGTACATGAAAATTCCATGTACGGTTTGGGCCAACCCTATATATATTTATATGGCAGGGAAGTACAACCTGTCCGGGGCCCGGAAAAAATAACAAAATTTTGGGCTGCCCCGGAGGGGTAGCCCAAAGCTGGTCCGGGGAACCCGGAAATTTGCAGGGACGACGGCCCCTGCGATTCCCGGGCACCCGGTAAAATTATAAATGTAGTTCCGGGTGATTTGCATTGGTTCTTGGAAATGACAATGAGAATGACACTGTGAGAAGGGAAAGGTCAGCCAGTGAAGGGGGAGAGTGAGCCATCCCAGCAAGAGGCTCCCCTTCCTGACCAGGCCTCCCTACGAGTGCTGGGCTTGAGTGCTTGCATCTTGTAACTGACTGAATGAAAATCTCTCCAGATGGAAGTCCCCCACTCCTCCTTCCTCTGCTCCCCCCCCTCCCCCTGCCCCAGGCCCTGATGAGGCCTCAACTAGCAGCCATGCGCAAACCTCTAGCGATGTCAAGCACATGCGAGCACACACACATACGAACAAGGCGCACACATACACACATACATACACACACAAAAACACACATACACACACACGAGCACGCACACAGGCACACACAACCACGCACACACGCACATACACACACAAGCACACATACGTACGTACATACACAAACACATACACACACACAAATACACAAATACGCACAAAGCGTACACACAACTCACACACAACACACAAATGCACGCACACACTCACATATCACACATCACACATCACACACACATAAACACACACAAAACGCACACACGCACGCACACAACACACACACGCACACGCACACACGCCCACATGCACGCACACACGTACGCACACACATGCACACACATATGAGCACGCACGCAGGCACACAAAACCACGCACACACGCACATACAGACACAAGCACACACACTCACACACGCACATGCACGCACACACACGTATGCACACACACACATACACACACACACACAAGCATTAACATCGTGCTTGGGAAATTTTATAACACCCTGAATATTTTTGAAAGCAGTTCCGGGGAACCCTGGAAAATTGTACAGGCTGTTCCGGGCCCCCCTGAATAATTTGGGCACCCAGTGTACTTCCCTGATATATGGTTCTGGCCCACCCTAGAGACGCATTTGCGCGCATGTGCATATTAAATGTTGGTCAGTTTGGGGGGGCTCGGAAATTGGGGGGGATGGGGGCTCCAACATATTTCTGGGCCACTTCCAGCAAAAAATGCCTCGATTGGCGCCCTTGTTGGGTGAGTTTGACTAAAAGGGGGGTCTGGGTGCCTGGTCACAGCAAGGCACAGCTTGTCCCCAAGTAGACCGCGGGGGTGTGTTCAGGCTAATTACCAGCAATTGATTCCAAACTTGCAGTTCACGTATTGCATATACATAAGTTCATAAGTTGCATGAATGAAGTAAAAAAGTGATTTGGCAAAAGTTTTGGCTGGATTCGTGCACTAAACAGGTGGTCAAAACAAGAGCGTGAGCAAACCAGGAGAAATATTAATTTCTTCCTCATTGCCTGCACCTTTGCTCAGCACCTGTGATAAGGCAAAGGAAAAGAAGGGACTTATGCACACTGTACCAAAGTAACAACACAATTGCCATATTAATAAGGCAAAAACAACAGATAAACCGGTAGCATTGGTAAAGTAGACCCACCACAATAAATTCTGAGCAGATTGACACCCTTTTAATTAGTGTCGGGGGTCAGGCCCAAAATTTACATGTGACTCGGAATTATTTTACGCCTCCTGGTTCAGGCTAACCGTATTCATACACATACACGCATGCAAACACCCCAGCCTCAATTTAAACTAGTTCACACGTTTTGCAATGCGTGTGTGTGTGCGTGCATGTGTGCGTGCTTGTGCGTGTGTGTGTGTGTGTGTGTGCGTATGTGCGTGCTTGTGCGTGTATGTATGTGTGTGTGTGCACGTGCCTGCGTGCGTGCTTGTGTGTGTGCGCGCGTGTATGTGTGTGTGCGTGCATGAGTGTGTGTATGCACCTGAAGAGTTGGCAAGGCCCTGCAGGTTTAGGCTACTATCATCCGCCTCTGTGTAGCCTTTCCACCTGTGTATGTATGTGTGCGGGTGCGCTTGCGTGAGAGGTTATGTGTGTATCGTGAACCTGTGAAAGAGCATGCACATGTGTGTGCGTTTGCGTTTGTGCAAACATACGTAGCTCTGTACAAAAGAGGCTGTACAATTTCTGTGAACCCTTACATGTTGGAACACACATACAGACATTCGGACACACACACACACACACACCACACCTGAAATTGAAGGTTCGGCCAACACCCTCCTCATCCGTGTGAGAGACAACCTTCTCCACCTGTGCGTACGCGTGTGTGTATGTGTGCATGTGTGTGCCTTGGTGTGTATACATGTGTATGTGCGTGTGCGTGTGTGTAGGTTTTAGAAGGTGGCGATCTAGAAGAAAGGAAACGCCTGTTCAGAACTCACGCAGCATTTTACCTGGACATGTGTGTGCCTTGATGTGCATACGCGTGTGTGTGTGTATATGTGTGTGTGTTATAGAAGGTGGCGATCTAGAAGAAAGGAAACACCTGTTCAGAACTCACGCAGCGGTAAACTTGGACGTGCGTGTGTGTGTGTGTGTGTGTGCCTTGGTGTGCATACGTGTGTGTGTATGTGTGTGTGTGTGGGGGGGGGGGGGTTAGAATGTGGCGATCTAGAAGAAAGGAAACACCTGTTCAGAACTCACGCAGCGGTAAACCTGGACGTGCGTGTGTGTGTGTGCCTTGTGTGCATGCGTGTGTGTGTGTGTGTGGTTTGCGTACAGGAAGCATAGTAGCTCACCACGTGCCTGGCACACACATATACACACTCACGAGCATGCACGCACACACATACACACACATACCTTCCCACCCATGCGCACACACTCCCACTCCTACAAACACACTTCTCCCCCCCCCCCACACACACACGATACACACACACCACACACCTCGTAGTACTGGCTGGCCGGCTGTGGGGGTGGCAGAGGCCTTGGTGGCGGCACCACTTTGTGTCGTCCCCCCTCTCCATCGCTCTCAGACTCTGTGGAGGCCTGGACCTTTTTTGGACAGCCACGCTTGGGAGCACCTTCAGACCGAGGCACTTTCACCGCTGCCCCTGGCACGTTGCCTTTGTCATCCTGTGTGTGTGCACGCGTGTGTGCAAGTGTGCGTGTGTTTCGCACGCGCTTGGGAGCGCCTTCAGGCCGAGGCACTTACACTGCTGCCCCTGGCACGTTGCCTTTGTCATCCTGTGTGCGTGTGCGTGTGTGTGCGCGCGCCTGTGTGCATGTGTGTGTGTGTGTTTGTGCGTGTTTCACACGCGCTTGGGGGCGCCTTCAGGCCGAGGCACTTACACCGCTGCCCCTAGCACGTTGCCTTCATCATCCTGCATTTGTATGTGTACACCGTACAGACTTGGGTTCAGTCTGCAGCCCCAAAAGAATATCTTAAATTCACACTCCCACATCAACCCCGCACCCTGGAAATATTTATTTACACCAACCCCGCACAGGGATTTTTGCCTGACAGGCTCCAAAATACGCCAAAAATCCCCGTTTTTCAATCCCGCACCCCCAAAATAAATAGATATTCGTGCGCGCAGTCACCCCGCAGGGCAAAAAAGGATATTTTTGCGCGGTGATATAAAGTCTGTACGGTACATGTTTGTGTGTGTGTGTGTGTGTGTGTGTGTGTGTGTGTGTGCGCTGTGCGTGTATGTGTGTGTGTATGTGTGCAGGCTTGTGCTGCGTAGCATAGCGCAACAATGGGCGAGATTTGCAAAGGTGCTGCTTTAAACTGTGCAGTTCAAAGCTTTACAGTTTAAAGCAGCACTTACAAACCTTGTCCAGGTGTTGTCTTGCGTATGTGCCTGCTTTGTAGCACACTAAGGAATGGCCTTGGTTTTTGCTGGACTTTCCAATTACCTGTTGATGGGCACACACACAAACACACACACTGCACTGCTAGCCTACCCCTTTCCACACATACACACACGCGCACTCACGCACGCACGCACACACACGCACGCACACACACGCACCTCGCTATCCCATTCGCTCTCCTCACTGCAGGCCTCACCCAGCTTGACGTACAGCTCCACACGCTTAGGCTCTCGCAACTCCTGCGCAGACCGCTGCCGCCGCCTCTCCTTTGCTGCCTCCCCCTCCCCCTCTTCCTCGCTCTCCTTTCCTCCTTCCCTCCCCCTTCCCCCCCTTCCTCACTTTCCCCACTACTTCCCTCCCC
>Ga0307947_1000809_pt1 | contig 23424 bp, 32 predicted proteins | sample OrgLakmetagen232_FD_201840 | JGI IMG/M metagenome (GOLD analysis project Ga0307947, IMG submission 201840) | Saline water microbial communities from Organic Lake, Antarctica - #232 | ecosystem: Environmental > Aquatic > Non-marine Saline and Alkaline > Saline | place: Antarctica: Organic Lake...
GACCTCAGGTGGAGGGTGATTCTTGCTACACGGCACAGCCATATCCACTGCAGACGGGCGAGGCTCTTCAAAAGTCCTCGCCACTCTGAAATGTCTGTGCAAATGATCATGCCAAACTGGAGCAGACTGCAACGACAATATTCTCCACAAACAGCAGCACGCCACAGAACCAGCAGCACAGATACCTCTGCGGCAATCTGACGCACCGAACTAGATCTACCAACCACTAATGCAAGGAGACCTGCCTCTTCCCCAACAAATGACCCTGCCTGCCGATCTATGTCCCCTGGCTATGAATAGCAAGGAGTTGAGAGAAACCCAAAAAACAAGTGCAATATATTGGCCGTAGGCTAAAGAATGTGTGGACATATCTCCTAATTTACAAGCACAACAGACACAAGGGCAACATAAGCTGCTTGTGACATATTCACTAAAATACTTTGCAAATCTTCATACCGTCCTACCAGGTGCGATGGGCACCTTTTTACACATACAATAAATCCACTTTATTACAGTGTCACGCTCAATTGTTGGTAGTGACGAATCATGTGACAGAGCAGCTAGTTGGTTGACAGATGAGAGTTTTTGTATTTTGTTCAATAAGCTGGATGTGCCAGTATGCATCAGTCGTTGTGCTGAGTCGTATACTTTGCAGTGATAGTGATTTGATCTGACAACAGTCTTGGAGTTACTGGTCTAAACGCCTTTTAACCATCTGCACATACCCTTTCCTTTGCCATACTAATTGTGTTCAGTGTTCACAAAATCCGCGTTCTGTTTCTTCCTTTTGACAATCTGCAAGGTCTCCATCCCTTATACCATTCACCTGTCCTGATCTTCATTTATCTATCTCTTCTAAGTCTGCAGTTTTGGCATTGAAATAGAACCCTGTCCAAAGCGGCTCTTTTAAATTGACGTGGAAAGTACCTTGCTGCTGTTGTGATCATCCTAACCCAAGCATATTCATTATAATTGTTTAACCAAACCCGATGGCAATCAACGATTAATGCACGCTTGTTGTTCTCCTATTAAGTATGTGAGTATTAATACATGGCCCGCATCCTAGCACGGCTGTAATAACATAGAGAAGTAGGGTGTGCTGCAAAAACATAAATAGGAAGTTGTCAATGTCTGCATCCAAATTGGAATAAGAATATATAAAAGGTGCTACATGACAAAAGCAAATTAGATGGAAAACCCCTGTAATAAAAGTAAGTTTGCCTTAGCCAATCACGTCCCATACCTAAACAAATGCTCTCTTGCAAGAGGGACGAAGACCTGTCACAGAAGAAAATAGCACCTCACCATGAGCTTAAAATGCCATGCATCTCATAACTCTCACTGCAAGAGTTTCCTCTTTCCAAGGTATAGCTAGGCATTGGTGAAGGGAAAAAATTGGCAAAATTGACAGGAAATGAGAACCAGAACACCAGCATATCATAAATTTTAATTTGCTTCAAAAAGCCCCCCCAGTCCGCCTGCTGCCTTCTTGCCTGCTGGTTGGCTCCCAAGAGATTTGAGGCGACTACCTCCACCACGTGGCTTGCTGCTGTTGCCACTCTGTTTACGTACGTGGCGGAAAGATCATTCAGATTCAGATCATAACACTCCCGGCTAGCAATAATGTTAGGAATTGGAAACCTGCCAGTGCAGATACTTTTAACGACAGCAAACCACACATATAAATATGTGTCAAGCATACACACAGATTGGAGCACAAGGTAAGATTGTGGAAGCTCAAGGCTTGCCGTTGGCTGCTGGTGATTGCAGTAACAATGGCATGCTTGTGTCAGACTAGTGTGAGTGCCATCAAGAGATACTAAGAAGCTGGCCGCTCCTCTTTAAAGCAGAACAAGAAATGGAATTGAATTCAGCAACTGCCTTTACTACAAGCTTGCTGGACAGCATCATTTCCTGCTCAGACTTGTTCTGAGTAGTTGGATGATAATTCCAACAATAAACTCTTGATACATTGATCTGCGGGTTTTGGTACTCAACCTCACTTGCATAGGTTTCAGAATGCATAGTCAATAAAAGGCATACCGAGGCTACTTATCCATACAGCCAACGCACCTTTCTTCCCCCTTCGTTTGCTCCTTTGTTAGGTAGCAGCAGCGACCCTCCTCCACTCTTTGCACCCACAGTAGCAGCATGCTGGCTGGCCAGTAACGGTGCTGGAGGAGCAGGTGAAGTATTCATGTTAGAAGGCAAGGAGGGTGCGTCAGAAGATGAGCTTATATATGAATTCAGTACGTGGCAATGTACAAGCTGGTGGTTGCAAAATCCTGCTATGAAAAATGTGCAAAGGGGGGTAGGGAGACATGAAAGTGTTTTTATTTGTGTCGTCTGCTGTTGATGCAATTGCGCCAAAAGCAAGAAGGCAGGACATGAATGTGTACGGAATTAGCAAAGGTGAGCGGCAAATGCATTGGCACAACACGCAGGACCACAATGGAGCTCAAATTACCGCCATCGTTTGGATTCTGTGCCAACAGATGGGGCATGCGCTGTTGCTGCGAGCCTCCCCCTGCTGCTGCGCTCAGATCGCTCTTGTTGGTAGGAAGTAGTGCAGCACCACTGAACTTGGGCAAGGGGGCTGTACCCGCTGCAGTGTTGTGCAAGGCCTTGCCTTTGATTCCACCAAATAAGGAGCGCTTGCCAGATCCAGAGGCGTGCATGTCTGGAGCAGCGCTAGCTGGGGGGTGGGTGGCAGGGTTGCTGGGAGCGGCAGCATCCACCTGACACGTGTGTGACAACATGAATTTGTTCCATGTGATGGCTCAGGTTGCACTTACCCAGAAATCTCCAATGACAGCGTATTAAAATCAAAAGAAAAGATTGACAGTCACCTGCAACGTACATTCACCTTGAGCATTGTTAGTCTGCTTGCACAAAAGACAATGATCAAGGTGAATGTACGCCCACGCTTTTTCAGTCTGAGGGAAGCAGCACTCCTCCTTTCAAATTCGCAAACCTTCCTAACAGTCTGCATTGGATTAGGCACGGACATTAAATTGGCACACATGATCACAGAGGTACATGCACATGCCAAAGTAGGCTCTCTTTCTTTGTCGCATGGCAGTGACGGAGAATGTGATCACATGTTTTGCGTACAAGGCCAGGCTTTGCTTCCTTCACCTTCAGACGCTTTGCTGCTGCAGGCTGCTGCTTGTTCTGTGGAGTTGAGCCCTTAAACAGCCCAAAGATGCCACCGCCTTGGGTGCTGGGTGTGGGTCCACCCTCACTCTCATTGTCAGTCTCATCCACGTCGGCGTAGCGGCGAGCTTCCTGAGTTTGTTGTGTGTATACATGCGTAAATATGAGTGTGTATGTGTGTAAGTATGGGCACACGAGTGTTGAGTGGTGTGCAGCAGCGGCGTGCCATTTCAGGTGAAAGGATAAAAGCATAATGCTTTTCAAACCGCTACAGATCAGGGGCATGAGAAGATCGTAAAAAAGTTCAACAATTGAAAACAACCATCTAGGCAGTGGCTAATCTGATTAGGTGTCAAATGTTGGCTTGCTGCAAGAAGATGCTACCTTGTGCCTATCCTCAGTGGGGGCCTTGTCATGGAAGCGAGGAGGCGGCGGCTTCTGCAAGAAATTGTGTTAAATCACAGCTTTCATTGGACATGGAAGCGGGTGCAAAATGGGTAACAGAGACACCAAAGCGATTGGGAACTAAAAATGCTGCCTCTGCCTGCTTACCTCGGCAGCTATTGATCGTGATTACAAGCATTTCCTATCCCTGTCTTTTCCTTTCCTTAATACTCCTTTTTGGCGTACCTTGATGGCCGCCTGCTTATACAGTCCCTCCTCTGGTCTGCAATAATATTAGAGCAGTACAGAGCAGGAGGTCACGGTGATTTATTTTGGAAGCCTACATCATGTGGACTACACCGGAAGTAAAGCACAAAATGAGTTGGTCACAAATAAAGTGAGACATGACATGACAAGGTACTTTATGGCTTTAATTGCAATATCTGGGTTTTGATCAATGTTGGCGTTGCTTTGATGGCAAGCCTGTAAATAGGAAATTGCAACTGTTCTTGCATGTGCGCATCCTAAGACATACTTGGAGCGTGTTTGCAAGAGTTGTCCCCCTACTGCAGCTTGAGGCAGCTGTACTCTGCTTTCCAGCTTGTTTCTTAAGTCTTGGGCCTGCTGCTGTTGCTGCTCCAGCTGTGGGCAGTGCGCGCACACCGTGATGATAAATTGGTGGGGAGGCAAAGGGCAACAGTGATCTCGCACGGTACTTGTGTAGAGTAATTTGAAAGACTATCCAACTGGTGATCAAAAGCTTGTGCTCTGCAAATTCAAGATTTATCAGCCACGAGATAGCCTGAATGTACTTACAGCTTATAGAAGGAAGGGAAAATGGCTGCCACTTTATGCACAAAAAGAGTGAAAGCCAATACAGGCAGCACTAATCAATTTCAACCAGGTGTTCATAAGTGCTCACACTAGCCAATCCTTTATCCCTCCCCCCAAAATGTGCCGCACCTGTCCACGAATTTCTTCCACCTCCTTTTCCCTAGCCCTCATCTCGTCCCTCAGCCGAGCAATGGTGGCTGTGTCCTGCTGTGTCTGTTGCTGAGCCGCCACCGCGCTGCCAGCACCTTCTGCTGCCGCCACCTGTTTGCACAGTCAAACATTTGAGGCCTTGGTTGAAGTGTGGTTGAAAAGGCTGAAATTCAACCAAGCCAAGAAATCTTTGTTTGAAATCCCAGTTGCGTGCATTTTTAAAAACACACCACAAATCTCAGGGTCCTACCAGCTGCTGCCGCATGTCCACCAGCTCTTTCTCCAATTCCTGGATGTGAGCATTGTGGCCATCCAGGTGGGCCTGTGTGGCAGCGGTGGCCTGCCGGGACTGCGCCTGAGTGTTCTAAGAAGGATATGAAACATAAGATGAGGAGGCAAGGGTTGGCGTTGCAAAATAAGAGCGGCTTTGGAAAAGAGAGTGGTGAGCTGTTGTTGCTCCGCTCACACAAAATGATGGTATACGCAGTTTTCAAGACGTGTAATTAATGTACTCAGCAAGCAGGGTCGTTAGGAGAAATGAAAGTGAGCATGACTTGATCTTCCGGCATGTTAAGAAAAATGCAAGAGGATAGGGTTGCTCGCTCACAAAGCAATTGTGGACGTGAAAGAATTTTTTGGAAAAGGCAACCCTGTGATTAGTTTGATTAGTTTATGTGCTGAGTTCCAGACTTTGCAGTGACGGTGATTTGATCTGACAACGTGCTTAGAAAAAGGTCAGAAAGCGAACATGAATCAGGATGCAAAACAAACCCATCCGAGCGGTACTCACCTTCTCCACCTGGATCTGAACAGCAGCAAGCTCCTTTGCTACGACACACACATCCTCAGCCGCCTTTCTGGAAAACTCCAACTTCATGGACTCCAGCTGCTCAGAGGTCTGTGCGCTGAGAAATGCTGCCTGCAGCTGGAGCTTCCTGTCGGGCAAGCAATGTCAGGGTGCAATTGGCAGGTGTTTGCATGTTGTGCTGTGCCAATCATGCATCAATTTGTGCAGATAAGATGAGCGATGCGCGCCACATTCATTTGCACGCGCTTCTTCATGCTGGCATTGTTGCGAGTGCTGTGTGTGTGCCCACTGCCTTTCGCACTTGTCCCAGGCCTTGCATTAAACTAGTGCCTCACTTACTTCTCCCAAGCCACCTTTTCAGCGGCCAGGTCACTTGCAGACTTTCTGGACAGCTGATCAAGCTCTGCCTTGTGCTTGCTAGCAAGCTCTGACTGCAAGGCCTGCAGCAAAAAAAAGACGCTGTAATTTAGAGTATATGGGCCCAATAAGTCAGATATCAACAGTTCACTGAAGATCAGCTGGTATATGTTCTTCTTAAAGGTTCTCAAGCTGCTTTGCTCTTAAACTCAAACTCACACAACATTTCATCATTTGTAATCCTGGATGACAAGGACACTCACCTGCTTGACTTGATTGCTTGCTGCCTCAGCTGCAGACACCTTCTCTTCATTGGCCTTCCTTCTCACCTCCTGAATGAAGCACAAGTAAAACAAACGCTTTTAGCATGCATACACAACACGTGGATTTCTAGTCCTATTTACAAGACAGTGCCCTCTGGTTACACCTAGTATCCAAAAACAGCACTCCATGCATTCCGTGCATGCTTTGGAACATAGATTACTTGTCTCTTTATGGATGACTTGATTAGCCAGGGCAAAGCGCAAGTGGCTCCACCATTTTCCAAAGACGCCACAGTCCTTTTATAATGAACAAACCACATTATTTTCACATCACACCTGCAGAGTAGCTTCAGCTTTAGCCTGCTCCTTGGCCAGCAAAGAACGAGCTTCTTCCTCTTGCTTCTTTGCAGCAGCCTCAGCGGCCTGGAGATCCTTGATGTCGCTTTGCATCTGCAATTTGAGAAGGGCACACCGTGACTGCCAAAGAGCAAAACAATCATCTGTGGGAATATGGAAAGAGTGGAGTAAGCATATCAAGAGGCCCTTTGCTTATAACTAAAGCAGTTTCCCCCTGCTTTCCGCCCCTTCCCTAAAAGGGAGGCACACACACAAATCTCACCTTCTTTATCTCTGCCGCATTCTTCTTCTTTGCATCTTCCAGCGCCTTTTGAGCCTGCTTGTTATTCTGCTCCACGGCTTTTTGCACTTGCAGCTTGGCCTGAGAAACAGGCACACACAAAGCAAGTCTGACTTAGGGGTTTAGTGAAATAAAACAAGTTAACTAACCTTCTCAATCCTAAACCTAAACAGGAACCGTTTTGTGTAAAGCATGCTGCATCTGCCACTAAACCTCATGCTGTGCGTGTACAATAGAGAGTTTGCTAATTGGATACAAGGCGTGTCAGTTGAAGATCTCAAGGGTTGGCCAGAACCATATATACACGGTGTGATTTCAGTGTTTTTGGCAGGGAAATCAACAAATATACGGTCAAATACGGTGTATATATACGGTGCTGGCAAACTCGACAAATTTTTAATGTTACGCACCACACTGCTAGTCAACACCCCTACCGATGTGTTCCCGCTGCTCTCCAGCTTAGCAGAAAAATCTGCCTGTGCACGTTCTGCCGCCTCTTTGCTTTCTGCCAACTCTTGCTCAATCGCTTTGGTAGCCTCTTTTGCTATTACCAGTTGCTGCTGGATCTTTGCCTGTGTGTTGTAGAGGAGATTGATATGGGGTTGTCTGCTTGTGTGAGGCACAGTTGTTGAATGAGGCACTTTAGATCATGGCTCCTGGCCTAAGGGGTCCTACACAACTTCAGAGCCAATAAGGAAGCGGGCATTTGTCGATCCTGTTTAAAAAATGCACAGTGACATGGGGTGATGCACTAAGCCTCTTTATTTAGTACACTAGATCTCCATGCCATCCTATCACCCTAGTACTACACAACATGCACGGGCTGTCCCCCTTGATAGGATAGACCTGAAAACCCGCCTGATTTCCAGAGGCATGCGCTTTGACATCCAGGACCTCTTGCTGGGCCGCTTCAGCCTGTGCCTTTAAGTCTTGCACATGCTGCCTTAACTCCACCAGCTGGCCCTCCAATTTCTCCTGTGGGGAATTTTTGATGAATTTTGGGCTGGTGTGAGCACTGGTTGAGTGTTGTTTCTTAATGCATTGATCTTTGTCAGCGTAATTTTTCATATGCAAAAAAATACTCGTTTTAGAGATATCTGAGTCAGCGTGCATCAAGTAAGACCTTAAAACTAGTGTCCACCACACTGACAAGAGTCCCACCAATTTAGACACCATTCCAGTGATTTTTTCCATTTCCATAATTATGTTTTAGAGCTTTCCGGTTGAGTAAGAGCAGCTCATGTCCAGCTTGCCGAATAACCAGGATATTTTAATCCAGCTTTTAATAGTCCCACACGTGTTGTACTTGACTCTACTCTGTACACTGATTTTACATGACTCATGCGCATAAAAAATGTAGCCACGTGATTCACCTGAGCTGCTGTGTGTGCTACCGCAGTGTCATCAATGTCCTTCTGCCACTTGCCTTTCTCAGCGTCCATTTGTTCCTGTCAGGTCAACAACGAGTGTGTAAGCGCAAAACCATACTTGGCACCATCACACAGCTTTGCAGTCCATCGTATCCTGAGATCCAAAACATTCCAGGCAGTTGCTTTTCTGCCAAGCAGGGTCCTGTACCTGCAAGCTTTGAAGTCCTGCTGCCCCCTCAGCCACCTGAGTCTCCAGACCTGCGCACTTGGTGCCAGCCGCTTGCAGCTGTGCTTGCACCTGCTTGCGGGTGTGTACATTATTTTTTGTTTGATGGCAAGGAAATACTTTGTCTTCTGAGCATACAGCGCTGACTTGTTGGCACCAGAACCTTAAAGATGCATACGCAGCCCAGATCATGCCGCAAGCCTGCACTTCAAGAACTTCACAGTTCCTGCTGTTTGTCTGGTTCTTTGGGCGAGCGGGCCTTAGCTGGTGCAAGCATCGATTTGGAACCTTTCCTTATGCACACTGACTCCTATCACCGTGAAGCTTTTTTCTTCTTCTTTTAGCACCATTTGACGAACTGGCAGCCCTACCTCTTGCTTTTCGTGCTCCAGAGCCCGCAGGGACGCCTCTACTGCATCAAGCTTCTGTTGCAGATCATCAGCACGAGCGGACTCGGCACTTAATTTGTTAGCCAGCACACTTGCATCAGACTTCATGTCCTGGAATGCACAAAGAAGGGGAGCAAGAAAAAAAAAGGGGTTGCACAGCCACAGTCTTAATTTTTCCTGACGCTCCTTGTGATAGTGCACGCATGCTCCTTTGTGCACGCATGCACCCTGGGATCCTCTGTCTGTGTCACGCCAGCACCACATGCACATGTAACAAGGTGATGGAAAGCTTGAAGTGGCCCCCATCAGTCGCGTTTCAAAAAGCCAGCTTCACGCATCGTATGACCGCTTTTACACTTATTTGAAAAAAAGAAATTGCCGGTTATGTTGTATTACTTCGATGACTGAGGTAAGCAGCGTTGCAGAGGCCCACAAAGCTAGGTGATGTCACTGTGTGCTTTTTCTCTCAACTATTCATTGTGTGCAGAATAGTAGTACAGTGAGCATTTACATGCAAACACATATGCACAAGCGCACACACACACACGTACACACCTGGAGGCTTTGCTCAAGCTTTAGGCGCTCCACTTTCTGCGCCTCCAGGCCTGCCATCAATTCCTTGGCTGATGAAGTGGCTGCAGCCAACTGTCCCTCTTTTGCCGCCACGTCTGCCCTCAGCTCGGAAATTTCCTTGGACAACCTGCAATCATGAGGATAAAATTCTCAAGACCCAAATAGTGTCTGACCATCATCGCTTGCCTTGCTTCTATAGAGTACAGTTCAAATGTTCCAGATCTAATCTAGCGCAGCCCCTGGCTTGCTGATGCTGATGGGATACACTCCTTCTCACCTGCTTTCTGCCTCGTTACGGGCTGAAGCCACCTGGCTCTCTGTGTGGGCATATGCTAGGGACAGCTTGTGGGTGGAAGCAAGGGCCTCAGACTCCAAAGCAGAAACACGGCTACGCATCTCTGTCAGCTGCTTGCGCTGCAATGATTTCAATGAGAGAGATATGACCTGCATGCTGGTCTTCACAATATATGTCAGCTTATGTAAGTCAGCGTGCTATCACAATGTAACATCGCAGGCGTGGGCTCACAACCCGGTTTCTCCAACTTGAGCCTTGCATCGTATGTTTCATAGCAGCAGCTCTTCTAACAAGGCACGGCAAAGGGAAACGGCACTACATACAAGCAAAACCTACGAGGTCGTTGGTATCACTGGTGGCTCGGTCCAATTCAGTGCGCAAAGCTTTCTCATGACCGTCCGCACGTGCAAGCTGTGACTGCGCATCCCTGACTCGGCTGTTCACTGCATCATGTGTGTATCTCCTGATGTTGTGTAAGCGTTCGTGTGTGCTTGCGTACGTGTTGTGATTGTGTGTGTGTACGTGCTGAAAACAAAACCACTTATGAGACAGGCTGTTGAGACAAATGGGTGTGACGCTAATGGTGCAGCAATGGAAGACTTGCAGTATTACCTCAGGAAACCAGCTGTCAGGCAGAATAATGTACAGTGACGCCTCCACCAGTATGGTTGGGACTTAGGCTGACCTAACCACCTTCCTACCTTCCTGAAAATGGATCACAAGACGGTCCCGCTCTGCCAGCATTGCCTCATATTTGCCGAATAAATCCTGGGTGTTGAACGCAGTAGCGAACTGGCATTAAAACAGATCTGGCAAACTGTGGTCCATTCATTCCACATTACCGTGCACTTTTTTCTGTTTGCACATTGCACAATCTCTCTCTACAAATTGTGCACAAGCAGACAAGAATATGTTACCCGGATTTGAGCGTCCTGCTTCTGTGATAGGAAGTCCAAGGCTGCTGCTTCGCTTTTGTCTGCACGCACACACAAAAGTGCGGCCAGGAATTTGCTTGTTAATTGAAAGCTGATGCATTTAGCATGTGAGCATGTGTTATCGTAAAGGCACCTAGCTACCGAGGCTACTTAGCGCTCACATTCTTTCAAATCGCACGTAGACTTGTGCACGCCCTCAAGCAGCGTGTCGTGCAGGTTTGTCAGCTGGGCCATCTTCTCAAACAGCTCCTGGGTCTGCGCGTCGCCTGGTGTCACAAGCAGGCATTTTCATTGAGTGTGTGTTTTTGTGTGTTAGTGTGTGTTGTGTGCATCTGTGCATCTGTGAGTGTATGTGTGCGTGTTTGTGTTTGCACGCGTGTGTGTTGTTGTTCGTGGATGTGTGTGTGTGTGTGTGTATATGTGTGTGTGTCTGTATATGTGGTGTGTGTGTGTGTGTGTGTGTGTGTGTGTGTGTGTGTGTGTGTGTGTGTGTGTGTGTGTGTGTGAACTTATTTAGCAGGTGCAGCAAGCAGGACAGCTGTACACGCTTTGAACGCTATGGCCGCTGTGTACATCCTTGGTCCCCTGCTGCCTAAGACGCGTCCCTGCCTGCTCCTCACCCTGTTTTAGCTTGGCTTCCAACTCGCTGACCCTCCCAGTCTGGCCGGCCAGGGCGCTGCTGAGGCGGTGCAGCTCTGCCTCCTTGCTCCGCAGCTGGTTTGCCAGTTCCTCTGTAGGCGGGCCAAGCAGCGACGTGCACATTTTAAAAATGACATTAGCGAGATCAACTGCAAGAAATTGCGCTCCTGCTTGCATTTGGGGCTGCAACAGCTAGCAGCTGGCTGGACAAAACAGCTTCCCGAACGAACTCCACTCGCCCTTGTGCTTAGCGTCCGTGCGTTGCTGCTGCATCATTTTATCAGCGTGCTCGCGCAGCCCCTGGAAGCCGTTGCTGGCCGAAGCTGATGACGATCCCGCCCCGGCGGACGAAAGTAGCGATAAATTCATGGCGGGTGGCGGAGGAGCGCTACGGTTGTGCAATGTGCCGTGATCCGTGCGCTGCTGATGATGTTGCTGCAGGGCGGAGGGGGGGGGGCGTGGGGGCCGCATTGCAGACTGTTGCTGCATACTTATTAGTCCTGCTTACAACCAGTAGCTGCCTAAATTTTTGTAAAATGATTTATTCGTTGGAGAGGGTGGCGGAGCTTTTTGGTGGCATTCTTCTCCAATATGGATTGTGCCTTTTGCACATGTTCCAGCAACTGTAAAGTGGAAGTGTTGTCCCAGAGAAAAAATAAATGCAGTGTGTGCTTTATGTCTCAGCTGATATAAACAAACGCACATGACAATACGGCAATGATCCTGTTCCCAGCTTGCGTCCGTCGTTGCTTGCGTGAACACAGCAGCAGTATCCCTGTTGGGCTGGCAAGGGTGAGCTTGTTTGTGTGCCCTCCTCTGTGTCGAGTCCATGCGTACACACACTGAAAAGAAAAGCCATAAAAACTTTTTTTGACGCCACTCAGGCTGCCACAGACCAAGAGTTACAGAACTGGCAGACAGCTTCCTCCAGCCTGTGCTCGTGCGCTAGTTCCCCTTCCTCACGGCACTTCTGTGCCTCCTCCTCTCCAGTCCGCCGCTTTCCCCTCATCAGCACGCAGCATGGCAGCTCCACACCCCCAGATGACTCGGAAGATACTTCCCATGTGGCATTGCGCCATTTATCGCTAGCGCAGCTGCCTCCCCATTATGAAATGGCCTTGCACCGGTACATTGCCTGTGAGTAGTAGCATAGGGCTGCCCTACTTCTGTACAATTAATGATGGCGCTGGCAACAGAAAAGCACCTGCTTCTTATTTGCACCTAGTATTTGAGATATGTAACACGTGCTTGCGTGCGTGTGTTTGTGTTTGTGTTTGTGTGCAGCCTCTGGTGCCAGTGCAAAAGAGGTGCGCATCATGGTCAGCCACCTCAGGCGTAAAGTAGAGGACCTGGAGCAGCACCTGAAGGCGGATGCACGACTGATGAATGTACAAGGAGAGCCATCACCAGTGGCAAGGACAGTGTCTGGCCGGATTACGCAGCAGGTACGCGGCTACGCTTGTAGGAATACGAGCATGGGCTAACAAAGGCAGGACTGTACTTGATACGCCTTGCAAGGGGAGGCGCAGTGCTTTATTTATTTCCCCATCATAGTACATTACATGTTTTTGGCACACATGCATAGCTTTCTCATGCTGTGCTAGAAGGCTAGCATGTGTGCCCTGGCTAGCTGTGACGTAGAAAGGACTGTAGAGGAAACTGGGAACAAGAGTGGTTATTGAAGCATATGCCCTGGTGACCAGTACACCAGTACATTTCCCTTTGCCTTTAATGTGTGTGCAGACCCTGCATCAAGCGTCAGTGGCCTTGGAACATGAGGGGACAGAGGCGATGGACCCTGAGGTGTACAACATGTTGCTGAACCTTCCATCCCCCAGCAGCACTACCAACAGAGGCAAAACAGGTGCTGTTCTTTCTTCTGTCTTGAGCTCTGGTTTTGAAGACGGTGGTATATCCAATGTGCATGCTTTGGACCAGCGGCAATGAACCCTGTACCCTGTTGAAAGGTGAAACGCATGAACAAACTGAAATGAACAAAACCTTTACGGTTCACTTTGCTGCTCAGCTTCTAGAAGTAGCATGACACTTGTGAATTGGGTCAAGCCACCCATTCTTCAGTTTGTCTGCCATACGCCGAGCCACATCTGTTCCTTTGCTTGCTCCCAATACAATTGTATGCACACACACACGCACATGTGCATGCACGCAGACAAAAGAACATCGGCAAGGGGAGCGCGCCCAAAGCCGCCCATTGAGTACACCGAGCAGCAGGGCATTGCCGCAGCTGCTTTGTCCTCCTCAGCTTGGTATGCCACGACCCTCAGGGTCCTGCATGAGCTCAGGTGAGTGCGTCTTGCCACCTCCTCCCTCAACTCCTCCTTTCAACCCTCTTGGTCGATGCCCTGTGCTTGCATGTGCATGAGTGCATGAGGCATTCATGCCTCTCCTGCAGCTTGGTCTGATGTCGGGCATGCAACAACCGTGAGCTTGCAGGCTGATGATGTTTTTCTTTCTTTTTGCTTCCACACAGGCCCACACTTGTGATGGGCAGTGGGTAGTTTCTCTCATCTTGCATACCTGTATGTCCTTTCAAGTCAGTGCTCTTTCGAGGCTGACTAAACAGCAGTCCTGGCTATATTGTGCCTGTAGTCATTGCTGAGCACTAAAGCACGTCACCTTCACATAAATCACGTTTCTGTGCCAATTTCTCACACAATCGTGCAACTTACTTTTTGCAGTTATCCCCAAACAATTAACACCTTAATCCCTTTCAAATTGCGCAGGTCTGCAGACCCTAGCTTCAACCCCACTTCAATGCTTGATTTTGGGGCTGGTTTTGGAGGGGCATCTCAGGCCGCTCAGCAGGTGCGTTGTGAATTCTGTTGGCCCGTACTCAATAATCAAGCACAAAAGGACGTCAGCAAAGTCCTTCAGTTCCGCATTTGCCATGAAATAGCGTCTCCAAGTGTTGTAGTCGCGCCCAGCGCCCAGCTGGTGCATCTTGAAAAAGCCCGTGCTCTGACCGTCCTCCATCTCGAGTCTTCCTTCGCAGTGAATTAGCGTGCTGGAGGCCCACAACCTGTTGACTTGGACGGATTATTACAGAGAGCGAAAACAGCCAGACAGGAAACCCAAAAGATAAAGCAAATAACTTACTGCTAGCCTGCCTGAATACCCAACACAAAAGTCCTGCGTGTTTTTCTCTTGCTATTCATCCATTCATCCTTATGTGGCGAGTGCCTTACACGTTGGTGATGATGTTGCGGCGCCTCTAAAGGAATGCCTACAATCCTTAAAATTCATTTTGAGGAGAAACCTAGCTCGTGCACGCAGCCTTTGTCGGTGCAGGCTATGTCAGCTGTGCCTAAAACCTCAGTAATTCCCGCTCTGTGCCGCAACATTTCTAGTTTTGCACAAATCGCAACGCTCAGCCTGCTTTACCCGCTGCGTGCATATATCTTTGCATGCGCATTGGAAACATGAACAACGTGTGCTGCACATGCATACACTCCTATACTCTATCTTTTATGCGCAGGTGGGGCCCATCCAAAACCACACACGACACCATTGCAGCACATAAATCGAAACTGCTGCGCAGGTGTGGCCCACCCAGATACAAAACATCACTGCCGTGGAGCGCTCCCCTGCCATGCTGCACTTCAACACCAGCCACCTGCGGCCAGCAGCAGAGGAAGAGGCTGCAGAACGGGCCAGCAGCGGCAGAGATAGCAGCAGCAGCGGCAGAGATAGCAGCGGCAGCGGCAGAGATAGCAGCAGCAGCGGCAGAGATAGCAGCAGCAGCGGCAGAGATAGCAGCAGCAGCAGCGGCAGCAGCAGCAGCAGCAGCGGCAGAGATAGCAGCAGCAGCAGCGGCAGCAGCAGCAGCAGCAGCAGCAGCGGCAGCAGCAGCAGCAGCAGCAGCAGCAGCAGCAGCAGCAGCAGTAGCAAGGGGGGCGATAGCAGCTTGAGCGATGCCCCTCACGGGTTGCCTGCCACAAAGGTGGGGAGGGGCACTGAGCCTCGAGTCACTTGGGTCCGCAAGCTGCAGAAGCTTGCGGGCAAAGACAGCGCTTCCCACGTAACCCCTGGGTGAGAAGCACATGCATGCATGCCTATCTTTATGCTTTTTCTGGTGTTTGCTCTGGTTATGCATTATGCATGGACTTTTACTCGCACAAGTACCCGTGAGGCCGTTACTGTGTGTGCTAGTCTTTGGTACACATTCATCTGAGAGAAAGTGCGTGTCCGCTGTCCTTCTGAGAGGTGTGTTTTGGTGTCCATTGAGAAGGGGGGATCTGAGATGCAACCCCACCCCTTTTCAAAGAAAAACAAAACACACCTCCTCACCCCTTGTTGCAAGTGTGGTATTGTAACCTGTGAGGTAAAAAGGTGCCTGGATGTTCATTGTGGTGCAGAGATGATAAGGAGAGTTTGTGTGTGATTTGCATTTTAAAGGGACCGATCTTCTGTGTTATAACCTTTCCAGGTCCTTGCACTTGCACACTGCTGATGGAAACTCCTTATTTGTCAACACGCTGTCATGCGTGCCTACCACTGTCCCCATGCATTCGCCTCCTTTCATGTCGCAAACCCCCGTAGCTGCCCAATCCCTGCTGCCTCTTTCCTGTTTATTGCTCACGTGCTGTTTCAGGTGCCGGACTGCATGAACGAGGCACCGGGCTGCATTGTGTGATCTTGCGTTAGTGTATGTGCGTGCGTGTTTCCCCTGTTTATTGCTCATGTGCTGTTGCAGGTGCCAGACTGCATGAACGAGGCACAGTGTTGCATGGTGTATTTCTTTGTTGTATACATGTGCGTGCGTGGACATGGATGCGTATCATTTGTTTTTGGCGTGGCCACCCATCCCTACCTCCTGCCTCTAACCCCTCCCAGGTTCTATTTGAGATGCCGATGTGTTCTACGCAAAGAGAAGCAGCAAAAAAACGCAAGACCTGCCCACTCGACTAGCTGACCTGAATCTTTACAGGTACAACATGGTAGTGGGTGCGTACGTGCTGGGCGAAGAGACCCTGCCACAGGATAGACACCGGCTCATTGATCAGCTATGGGGTAAGTGCTATAGAGCTTTAGTGCAGTAGGACTCAAGTGTAGGAATTACAGTGGAGCTCAGGCGGCCTGTACAACCTGCACCAGTACTGTAGTTATACATTTGGGTTTATGAGTGTGCACTGCAGCCACCTCTGAGGAAGCTATCTCATGTTTCATTCAGCAGGCACTTAGTTTAAAAACAACAGTGTTGACCCCTTCAGGAAAGAACAGAAAAATCACTCGGGCAGTAAATACCACTCCTCGCAATAATCAAGGAAATAGAGCCATTTTGGTGCTGCGTAGACTACAATACTTGCCTGCGTTTTGTCCAGACCCTCTTTCACACTGACCATGCTGCAGACACCCTTTGTCTTGTTGAGCAATGCACGCATGCACACAAACCTACGCACACAGACACACATACACACACAAGTGAACACATAAACATGTACGTGTACACGCTCACATACACAGACACGCATAACAGACACACACAAGTACACATTTGCAACTGCCACCCTCGCACAGGCCACACCGCTGACACCCTTGTGCTGGTTGAGCAAGGTAGCCAGCTGGGATCTTCCCTCATCTTAGAAGCACGCTCACGCATTTTGGACAGGGAATCCCGCAAGGCAGCACGCCAGCAGCCGCAGGCCCCCAGCCAAGCACCCTACAGCCAACAGTTCCAGCAGCTGCACAAGAGGCAGGACGCGCCTGGGGGGGCTTTGAGCAACCAGGATGAGCTGCCAGGTACAGATTCCAGCTTGATCTTGCAAACACCACCGACCGGTCTGCCTGCAACGTGCATCCTCTTTGTTCACCTCTGCTGGAAAATCAGGTGATGTCAGCACCACGCCTTCACACCATTGCAGAACGCACACACACTCCGTCAATCCCTGTTGGCGCCCATGTGGTTGCGCCCTGCCCCCACGATGGCCGCTGCCCGCTGCAGGGCAACTCAAAGTGAGTGTGGAGGTGTGGCATAGTTTTTTTGAATCCTAATGAGGTGCTGCCCTAACCTGTAAACATCCCCAGCATGATGGCTGCTGGGTGTGGGTGTGGGTATGGGACTGGGTGTGGTTGTCGGAGTTGGTGTAGGAGGTGTGGGTGTGGGTGTGGGTGTGGGTGTGGGTGTGGGTGTGGGTGTGGGTGTGGGTGTGGGTGTGAGCCTGGGTGTGAGCCTGGGTGTGGCTTCAAGTGCGGATGTAAATTGATGTCAGAGACAATGTGTCATGACAATATAACATGCTGCTGGTTAAAGTGGACATGCTACTGGGGGATGAGTGAAACAAGCCAATTCACAGGTGTGGTATGGGGGTATGGGTGTTGGTGTGGGTGTGTGGATTAGCTGGAATGGGAGTGTCGTCAGATATTCTTGTATGTCAGAATATTGTAATGCTACTGCGCGCTTTAAGCAAGCGGACGTCCTACAAAGTCACTGATACTAAGGTCAAGAAGTGTTTTGACTAACCTCTTGGCCATTGCAGGACAACCAGACAAAACATTACACTGTCACAAGTTGCTGCATTTCTTGGATCAGTACATCCTTGTAAAATCAGCTGCATTGCAAACCGAGCTGCAGCTAATCATGAATAACTTGGACCATGCTGGCTTTCAAGTATGTGTGTTTATGTGCCACGCATTCACAGTAAGGTTTTGTGACAGATTATGTCACACAAGGCTGAGCTTTTCAAAGTGATCTCAGTAAACGCTCCCTCTCACTGATGCAGGTTGTGGTGCCACTTTGCACAGCGCTACGCAACTCCAGATCTGATGCGTAGAACTGTTGGACTTGGCAAGGACGGCATGAATGTGCGAGGCGCCATGGATGCACCTTTTTCCTATGTTATCCTGAGACGTGGCCCACGCCCTCAGGTGGGATGATGTGGGATGTGATGTGTGTGTGTGCGCGCTTTTTAGAATGTGTGTTTGAGTTTTCTGGGGTGTAACTAGTTAGGGAAAGCCTTCGCACGTGATGCTACTGAAAAGCTTCCAAGACAGCTGTAGAGAATGTGTAGGGTGTACTTGCTACTTGTTACTTTTGTGGCTTTCAGATTTTTCATGGTGTACTTGCTAATTTTGTGGCTATCCGTTTGTTCATGGTGTACTTGCTAATTTTGTGGCTATCCGTTTGTTCATGGTGTACATTTGCTAGTTTGGGGCTATTAGAAGTGAATTAACCGTATGACGCGATGAAGCAATGTTCCCCATCCCTACCCAGCTGCCAAAAAAGCTACCCAGTCGCCTTACTATTCAAAAGCAAGTTGCTAAGGATCAGCTTTGGTTAGAACCGTGAACGTACACCGTATTTGGTCATACGCAGAAATATTTTCCTGCCAAAAATACCGTAAATGCAGCCCAAATACTTGTATCATATACACATGGTTCTGGCCAACCCTACCAAGGATTGTCCTTTGTTACGCCTTTTGATCTCCAGGCATCTCAAGCCCCACCCACAACCGCTGTTTCTTCAGAGATCTCTGATGAGGACATCTGGGACGAAATCCTGCGACAGAGGTGAGGCAACTTCTTGTTTGAAATTTCCCTGCGCAACGTGTGCTCGCCCCCTTTTCCCCCTCATCTTTTTCACGTTTTGCAGTCTTTGCAATGCCAACCCGTGCTACGTTTGTTGTCCCAACGACGGTTGATACACATAAGTCCCACACGCAGGACTTGCTGTTGTCTTAAAGGGCTAACAACGCTTGCCTTTTCAGTGCCCCTTTTTCCAGTCACAAGGCTGCAATCGTGGTCCGCTTTAGGTTTGTTTCCCGTAGTTCTGCACGCTCACCCTGTACCTGTACGTCTTTTGGCCCCTTCGTGCAGAGAGCTGGAGCAGGGGGGTGGGTCAGGCGAGCACTTGACGTTTGCAGCTACCAGGGGGTTCAATACAAACCAAAGGGAACCCGGATTCCTCCGGATGAGTGTTTCAAAAGGAGACGAGGGGCGAGGGACAGAGAACATTGTGGGGTTAAGTAGAGGAGAAGAGACAGAGGGTTGTGAGGGTGAAGGTGAAAATGAACCTGGCAGCCGCCACTATAGTCACCAGCGTGCAGATAGGGACAGGGTGGCAGATGCTTCAGGTGGCCTAGATCAGCAGCTGGATGCAAGCGGGCAGCAAGTGGGTGTGGCTCGAGCCAGGCGGCCTTTGTTTGCAGGAGGGGCTGGCGCTGAGGGTGAGGATGAAGAAAGCGCTGGAGAAGGGAGTAATCGTGACCTGTCGGGAGGGGCTGGGGTGGAGGAAGAGGGTGAAGCATCAACAGGCGTCGAGAGGGAGGTGGGGGCAGGGGATGGAACCAGCGGGTTTGCAGCAGCAGCAGCAGCAGCAGTTGGGGGTAGGGGGGAAGGCGCATACATTGAGGCGTTTGAGCGCAAGTACCCTGGCCATGGTCAAGGCCTGGTGGAGAGGCTCATGGCTCTTGAGGATGCGGGTATCAGGTGCGGAAGTGTTCGGGTGGTGGTGGTGGTGCATGTGGCTCTTGTCTATAACGTTTGTGCACATGTGTGTGTATGTGTGTAAGCAGGAGTAACTTTATTTGCATGGTTGCAGCAAAAGTTTGTAGGTTATGTACTTCCTCTTTGTAGAAAATTTGCGTTTAAGGTTGGAAATCTGTCGCGATATCAGGGGTTACGTGAGTGTTGTAGTACTAAGTGTGTTGGTCAAATGCCTACTGTAGTTGGTCGTTTCCTTGCCTCCTTGTCGCACATAAGTTGCTGCTGTAGGCCGTTGCAAGCTGTGAAGGGCCGCCTGTGCGCTTTTCTGCCTTATTCTTTTGGTTTACTACTGAGCCTTTCAGTAAGCTCTTTCTACTTCTTTGCTTCCTCTTGCTTTGCTTGCTCCTTTGAAGCACCAGCTGGAATTGCCGCTTTTGGTTTTCATTGCAGTTGGGCAAGCAGCAAGGGGGCAGACGCCAAGTATGCCGGGCTTGACGATGAGGTTGTCAACCTAGCCTTGAATTTGGGTTCAGGCGAAGCCGAAGAGGGGGAGGAGACAGGTGTGTGTTATTTCTTTGTTGCTAGAAAAGTATGCACATGCCTTGAATGCTTGCTCCAATCATGTTAATTCTTCATTTTATCATAAGAGCCCGTTACTTGAGGCTGGCTACAGTGTGAACTTGATTTTTGACTCTCAGCAAAAAGATGCAAGCCCGTTGATAACATGCAATCTCGTTTTTATGATTCGCCCCATGACTTTGCAGACGATGAAGAGAGTATTGAATTTCATGATCATGCTGCTGGGACGGAGATTGATCGCAGAAGAGGCCTGAACTTAGAAGAGGGGGAGGGTCATCGTGAAGCGGAGGGGGAGGGAGAGGAAGAACAAGAAGACGAGGACGATGAGGAGAGGGAAAGCCTAGAACAGAACAAAATGCATTTGCAGTCCAGGCACTTGAGCAAACCTGGCTCCGTGTTATCAGGCGCACACCCGCACGAAGTGGAGCGAGCGACTCAGCACTTATTACGACGGCAACGCAGCAGGGCCCAGAGCGTCCATGCTCTGACATACGGCGGGGGTGGGCTGCCGTGGCCGCGCATTTTTCGGAAGCCCCTGAGGAGGGGTGGGCATGTGGTGCTGGATCTGTGTATGCCAGCAGGGGCTGGGGGTGACGGAGGGAGGGGTGAGGACGGGTCTGGGGCAGCTGCTCAGCACCCGAGGCTAGAACGGCAGGTGGGTGTTCAGGTCCATGTAGATGCAGGTATATGCACACATGCTGCTAGCAAAGGGTGTGCGTGGATGTTGGACCCTTCTGAGCGGATTTGTGATTTGTTTGTGACAGTATGTGAGAGAAACAGGCAATGGGTGTTTGGGAAAGGAGGGGAAGGAGTCAAGATGCAGGGGGGTTGGTGTCCTGAACAAGATCCCCCTTGTCAGGAAATGGAATGTCTGTCTATGCAAAGTGTTGTACAGCAAGTTGTGTTTGTAACAACCCCACCTGTAACCTTTGATTAGCATCTCTAGTGGAAGTGATGGTGACAGGAGGTGCAGTGAACCACTAATCAGGGTGCAGCAGCCTGTTACACATTGCACACAATGTACACATGATAGCCACCCTCAATCAACGCACTCAAACGATGCCCTCACAGGTGATCTCTAGAGGCAGTGCAAGCCGTATGCCAGACGGAAATGCCTATGTATTGTCAAAAGAGGCAAAATGGGGAGACCTGTGGCCTGCAAAATACCTCAAGGGTCTGAATGACAAGTAAATTAAGTTGAAGTATGCTGGTTCTTACGTAATTGTTTTAAGTGTACCGTCACTCGTCTTCTCCTTGCATTTCAGTACTAAGAAGTTGCCTGGATTATTGTTTTACTCTCAAAGTTTGTGCTCTTTCCACTGCATTGTGAAGAATGCCGTTATAAACTCGCATCAGATGCCACGTTCAGGTCCATCCTACAACCTCCTGATTCTCCGTGATGTTTTCCTGCCTTTTCTGTGGTGAAAAGTTTTTGCAGTTTCTGGTACCAAGGTGCTCCTTCTCCTGGATTGATGTGGCGATTGTTTTGCACCACTGCCTGGTTGGCCAAGAACTTGTCCATTTATAACAATGAGAAGAGAGGTTTATCCAAAGCTCTCGTGCTGATTGACACTCCTGATTTAAATAACAACCCAAGAGTTGCTGGGCTGGCCTTCAAGTAGCTGCGAAGCAAGTTGCTTCGCAGCCATAGTAGATCAGAGTAGCAGCTTCTCAGAGCTTTTCAGAGGCCGCAGCCACAGTCGACAACGAGTTAACATACTACATAATCTGATATCATGATGCTTTGGACAACTTTGAAACGATTCTGAAAGGGTTATTGCAAGGTGCACAGAGTGTCTGCCTGCTACCACAAGCAGACGTAGGCAGTCGTGCAACAATGGAACAACAAGGCATTATATGCCCTTCTATGAAGACACAGACCTTACAGTCTCAATGCACAACAGCGGCGGAAATTTGACACCAAAAGCAATCACACTTACTCCGACCCAGCAAACAAGCTTCCAAAGAAACCCAAAAAATTACATATAAATAAGGTCCACCAATAATGCAAGAAAAGTTGCCTCAGATAACAGTAAAAGCAAAAGTCTACGCTGGAAAACACCAGCGTGCATTAAGGAAATGCTCTCAATCTAAGATAACTTAGCAGATGGCCCTGCCAATCCATTTTTTTAAATTGTGAAACCAAGAAACATCCAAACAAACGCGATAAACCAATAATTAAAGTTAAGTCACAGTACACTATGTTGACAGTGCCCCTATCCAACAAGCAGGAAAGGTACGAGAACAACATAAGCTGCTAATGCCTCGCTTTGTCATGCTAAATCATTGGGGTCCTGGGATCATAGGAAAAAAGAAAAGAAAGCAAAGAAACGCAGATAGTGTAAGCAGAAGAAGATGAAAACAGTACCGGCATGGATTAGGAAAGGATGTTGTTTTGTGTTCTGCACCACCCAATGGATGCAGAGACACACGACATCCCAACGTTGAATTAGGAAAAGCTTTTCAGTGGGCGGGGATCAGGTGGTTGGGAGGTAGAAGCCTGCACACCACCAGAAGTATTGTTCAGATATTTTTGAGGGTTGTGTTTGATGACCTGGATCGACCAGGCACGCTCATCTATCATCCCTGCTGCCTTTAACAGCCGTTTGCACTCTGCAGCAGTAGCGAGAATAAACAGCCACCTCATCACTGATTTCTGATGACAAAAGACGCTGGAGCCCTTCCATCGTTGCGTGACAACCTGTTGTATGAAGTGGTTTGCAGAACTGCAGATGTGGGCAAGATGGGGGTTCTTGTGAAGTAGATTGGCAGTAGAACGGTGAATGCTGAGCACTATTGCAAACCCTAATAAAATGCACGACATATGCAGTAGCCCGAAATCAAAAAGGAAAACAATGCAAATTTTTGATTCAGCAGCCCTTGGCTAAAAGGATAGTATATTATGGGAGGGTCTCGGTTATAGCACAGGATCCACACTTGTTGTGTTTCAACACTATGGGGCCTGAAGAAATGAGAGCAAGGAGCCAGGGCAGCAGCTCCTTCTTCCAGTCAGATTCAGAGGACGAGGAGGAGTACGACGAGAAATACATCCATGATCCCCCTTCAGAGCCCCCAGAGGTATATAACATAGACAGTTGGCAAACATTGCAGGCATGCCTAGTAGCAGGTGATTGTGTCCGTACGCACAGGACAAGCACTTGACCGTTTTGTGTGACCTGATTGACAGCAGTGACATGCTCTTTGAACGTAAAGTGTGCAAGCACCTACTTGCGCGTGCTGTTTGAAAAGCAAAGCACGTAGGCACACGCTTGCACACACACACACAAACACACACACACACACACACACACACACACACACACACACACACACACACACACACACACACACACACACACACACACACACACACACACACACACACAC
>Ga0307947_1000814_pt1 | contig 23378 bp, 26 predicted proteins | sample OrgLakmetagen232_FD_201840 | JGI IMG/M metagenome (GOLD analysis project Ga0307947, IMG submission 201840) | Saline water microbial communities from Organic Lake, Antarctica - #232 | ecosystem: Environmental > Aquatic > Non-marine Saline and Alkaline > Saline | place: Antarctica: Organic Lake...
GTGTGTGTGTGTGTGTGTGTGTGTGTGTGTGTGTGTGTGTGTGTGTGTGTGTGTGTGTGTTATACCTATGTCCGTATCATGACTTCTTTCAACCCCTTTGTGAGACTTGTCAGCTTTCGTCACCACAGAATTTCGCGAAATTTTACGGGAGGACCGCAAGCCATTGTGCAGTCGCAATTTTTGCTGCAACATTTCTATTTGATTAATGCCTCCTACTTTTTCCAGCCAAGTATCTGAACCACAAGCAGCCACTAGGTTAGATGCTAGCGATGTATTTCTAGGTTTAAGTTCGGAACGCTCAGCAAACGCAACCAGCGATTGAGACCTTCGCGGCTTGTGTGCAGTGCAGCCAGACGGATCCCCTTGGAAATTAATTCTAGACTTGTGCAGATACACACAGGGCGCTGAGACCAGACTAAACTCCAGGTGCAGTGCACACAGACAGACCCTCACTTCTCTTCCTCGCTCTCTTCTGGTTTATTGCCTAAGCAGGGAGGAGAAGCCAAGACAAATAAGCGCCAAGACACTAGCACCGAAGGCGCCCCAACACACAGCAAGCCCTTTGACTGCCAAGTTTGGTCCCCCTCAGCAGCTGAATGCTCGCTACAAAGACCGAGACGGTAATATTGCAAACACAACACTCCCCATTGAACATTTGTCTCAAATGTTTAATGGGGAGTGTTGTGTTTGCAATGGCAAGACAATGAATGAAAATTGCACCATGCCCCCAACTGCGAGAACTCGTCGCCCTGCTGCAAAATAGGAACTTGCCTGCTGTGTTTTAGGTGGCAGCACTAGCAGGAACCATTCAGAACGCAGACATTTTCTCAGACCTTGCAGGACACATTGGGTGTACTCTTGATGCATATTGTAAAGACTCAGGAACCAATAGACTCTCCAGACTATTTAGACATTCGATGTAGTCCTGGGCTATTATTGATATGATAGCTGCAGGCACGGGCTTAAGACCCGGAAAAACCTTAAAACACCTGTTTGGTAAGATGGAGGCAATGATGTACTCGCTGCGTAAAACTGCCCAAACCATTCGATACGGATGATTTCAAATGAGCGTCACAAGCTGTAGATGCTCACTCAAATTGAGCGCAAATTGAGCACTCACTCGTCCGGCTCTCCCTGCTCTGCTTCGCGTGTACAGCATTGCCTCCTTCTGAAATCCAGGGCACTCGCGCTGTAAATCAAGTCCTTGACATCCTCATTACAATCTAGCAAGTGTGGTCGGTGATTTTGATCCATGACTCAGCCTGGTCAGGAGAGGAGCACGTGTGCATGTGTGCATGTACATAAAAGTATGCGTGTGCGTGTGTGCGTATGTTTGTGCGTGTGCGTGTGTGTTTGTGCATGAGCGTATGCATGTGCAGGTGTGCGTGTTTGTGTGTGCGTGTTCATGTGTGCTTACTTAAACAAATGCCGTCAATTCTCGGAATATATAAATTTTTATCTTTTATTTTTTATAATTATAGGATATAGCCATGGGCAAGGGAAGTGACAAAAATGTTTCCAAACCAAGGAAGGTGTTGGTTGTGGGAGCGGGTGCTGCTGGTAAGGCCTGATTGACTCTCAATATCTCTCATATTTGCCCCTTGGCCTGCCCCCCACCGAACAGGCCAATGGGCATTCCCCACCACACACAAAATTTTTAAGTGAAGCATACTGAGCCGCTGACAAGCACCACCATATGCTCGGTGCTAACTAAGTCTGTCCTCGTGTATTTGCAGGGTCTGCGTGCGCCTGGTAGGTTGTGATACCGACGCGAGAGGAATATGCAAGCGTACGTGTGGACATGTGGAACACCACATGTCCACGCAGATTTCAACACTGAAGACAAGCTAATATAATTCAGCTAGTAGAGACCGCTCAGTAGTCATTACTGACCAAGGAGTAATGCTTCACGTGCTAATAACCTGTACCGTAAAGGCAAATTAATCCTGACCTGGCGTTGTTCAATTTTCAATTCCCTAAGCGCTATTTCGCTGGATAGTATAGTTTCTGCTGCAATCTTGCTTGTACTGGTGACTTGCACTTCATGGCATGCAGATGATCATGTAGCTCATTATGCCCCTTTTCAACTCTATCCAGATCATTGATCAGTAACTAAAATGCACACACACACACACACACACATACACACACACACACACACACACACACACACACACACACACACACACGCACACGCCCACACACACGCACACGCACAGGTCGCTCGCCCGCCACCCGAAAAAATTTGATGTGCACATTTGGGATGCTCTGCCTGTTCCTGGGGGCGTCGCTTCTTCTGCTACCATCAGGAATGGTGAGTCGTTTGATTAAGCAGCATGCCGCATGTCATGCGTGAGCTGGATGTGAAGGTGTAATTAAGGCTGGTTGAAGGTGCTTGAGTTGTAATCAAGGTTGCTTTAGGCTGGCCAGCATGCCGCGGCAAGGGGCAAGGTCCACAGTGATGATGAAACGCTGGTCCAGATTCCAGGACTCAAATCTAGGCGTGCTTAAAAATATAATGATACCAAATAGCAATGCTGTGAGACTGTATCTGCTGGAGAGGTCTTGTTGTTATCTGTAATATTGTTTTTGACTGCCTGTACCTCCTCACCACCATTTGTGGTATCCACAGGCAAGCACACTGCTAGTAAGGCACTGAGAAAGAACTTAAGCTTGCAATGTACGAGCAGCAAACCTCTCTTATGCGCACAGCGCTTCTGCTTGACTTCTGCTTACATGAGTGCCTGAACATCATCTGTAGGCAAGCAAGTGATCAACGACCAGGTACAAGGAGGTGCACCTTCCTACCGCCACAACCTGAACATCCTGGAGCGCCTGGGTTTTAAGGTGTGACAAAAGCGACTGCTCCGGGCCCTGAACCCTATATAAATAGTTTTACTCTGTTTCCTTTGCGCTCTAATTTTGAGCATTGAAAGATCTTGGCTACAACCGGTCCTTGCACGTGCGCGAGCAGACAACAAGGGTGGACATGCGCGTGGCTTTTGGAAAGGGCGACCAGCAATGGTACAACCACAGGTGAGAGACAATTAGCATGCTCCTTTTGGGGCGGGGCTGTGTCAGAAGTAATTAAAATCAGTGTACGTTGTAGGGCTGGCCACAACAACACGGTGCACACATGGAACAGCTATCAGGGATTTCTTGGTTTCAATGTCGTGTACAATGCAATTACGCCACAGTTCTTGCCATCCCTGCCTGTTTTGTTCTAATCACAGTGGTCAGCATCGGCCGTGCTGGCTTTCAGCACATTCCCAATAATACTTATCAACCCTCACAACCTCACGAACTGAGTCAAATAAATGACTTCAAATGTTAGGCAATAGTTCAGGTAATAGTGAAAGGATTGTGTAGCTGTCAGGAATGCGTCATTTGTGAGTTTACTGGTTAACTTGCTGCCAACTTCCAAGCTGGTGTCCGTTGGTATATGAAAAAAATGCCATGACTTATCATCCTTTTTCTTCCAAATGACGTGCCGCGCACTTGTTACGCTGCACACTTGTTACTCGTGCTGCACACTTGCTATACTCGTGCTGCGCACTTGCTTCTCGTGCTGCACACTTGCTATACTCGTGCTGCGCACTTGCTATACTCGTGCTGCACACTTGCTACTCGTGCTGCACACTTGCAAACCTCGTGCTGCGCACTTGCTATACTCGTGCTGCGCACTTGCTATACTCGTGCTGCGCACTTGCTATACTTGTGCTGCACACTTACTACTCGTGCTGCGCACTTGCTATACTCGTGCTGCACACTTGCTACACTCGTGCTGCACACTTGCTATACTCGTGCTGCACACTTGCTGCTCTTTCTGCGCACCTCTTACTCTGTTCACTCCCAACACAGCCCAGGACTCACTGACTAGCTAAGTGTTGTCCTTTCCCTCTACTCTCGCCATTGCCGTCTGCGTCTTCCTATAGTGAAGCGTTGTCTTTCCCCTTTTGCCTGGTCTTCTTCATTGGCCTCGTCCAACTTATTGCCTCGTCCGACTTATTACATTGAAGTGTTGTCCTTCCCCATTACCCTCGTCCTTACCATCAACCTAATCTTGGTTTCCTGTGGAAGCGGTGCCTGTTCTTGTTCTTGACTGCCGCAGTCCATGCCTTGTTCTCAACTGTCGCATTCCTAGCGCGCTCACAGAGCGCCTCCGTGACTGCCGCAGTCCATGCCTTGTTCTTGACTGTCGCAGTACTAGCGCGCTCACAGCTCCTTGACTGCCGCAGTCCATGCCTTGTTCTTGACTGTCGCAGTACTAGCGCGCTCACAGCTCCTTGACTGACGCAGTCCATGCCTTGTTCTCAACTGTCGCAGTCCTAGCGCGCTCACAGAGCGCCTCCGTGACTGCCACAGTCCATGCCTTGTTCTTGACTGTCGCAGTACTAGCGCGCTCACAGCTCCTTGACTGCCGCAGTCCATGCCTTGTTCTCAACTGCCGCAGTCCTAGCGCGCTCACAGCTCCTTGACTGCCGCAGTCCATGCCTTGTTCTTGACTATCGCAGTCCGAGCGCGCTCACAGCTCCTTGACTGCCGCAGTCCATGCCTTGTTCTTGACTATCGCAGTCCGAGCGCGCTCACAGAGCGCCTCCGTGACTGCCGCAGTCCATGCCTTGTTCTTGACTGTCGCAGTCCTAGCGCGCTCACAGCTCCTTGACTGCCGCAGTCCATGCCTTGTTCTTGACTGCCGCAGTCCTAGCGCGCTCACAGAGCGCCTCCGTCCAGAGATAGCGAAATTTGGGCGCTTGCTGCGCTGGATAAACCGTGCGGAGCCACTGTGCATTTTCTTGCCCATCGTCAAGGTTAGTTCTTGCCCGCATAATCTCATTATGAATGAAAATCACTATGACATCAATGCCACTGCATCAATGGCAAGCATCTTCATCATCCTGGTGGCTGGATTGCAAGGAGCTCTCACACCTTAGATCCTGCAAATTTGCTGTTACCCCTGCCGTTGTAGAGCGGCTGAACACTGCTGTATGAAGCGTGGAGGCAGTTAGTCCCTGCAGTACAAAATGACCAAAGTTGGCCAGACCTGTGTATACACGCCGCAAATGACCGTATGTATGTATGTTTGTATGGTTACTTTCCCTAAAACACCTTATGGATATACACCGTATACACATATGTAGGGTTGGTTAGAACTGTATATCTGCACCGATGATGACTGTATATTTGGTGATTTCCCTGCCAAAAATACCGTATATTCACCGATTGTATATGGATCTGGCCAACCCTAGATATACACCGTACACACGTATGGTTGTGGCCAACCCTGACGATGTTGTGAGGGTCAAATCTGTCTGGGTCGGAAGGGTTTGATGAGTCACTCTGGAGCCACTCTGAATTGCCCTTGCCTTCATCAGGACAGCTGACACAGGTCGGAGTGCAGGAAATGTATGCCTGCTACATCTGACGCTCTGTGCTCTTCAGCCATCCATCTGCACTGTCCCGCAAAGATCACTGCCTTTTTTCAGCCAGCTGTTGCCGTATTCTCCTGTTGCAAATTTTTTAACATTACAATGCAACAAAAGGGTAAAGACCTTGCATCCCAATAGGAGCTTGAGTTCCAACAGGCGTGAGGACATTTTTCCAAACTTGACTTTGTGCCTACAGCTGCTGAAGTGGTGGGGCTTCAGCGACGAGTTCCGGAACACAATGGTGTTCCCTTTGGTGAGTGCGTGTGAATGTGCCTTCAACCTTGTGCATGTGTTATTATAGGTGAACCTTGATTGTTTGTGCATAGAATGCCATCTTGTTTACACGGCAAAGCGGAACTATTAGCTCTCTTAGTTGCTGGTAATGCTGGCGCATAAAGCATTTTGGCGCATGAGCAATTTCTGAGGCGCATAAGCGCATAAGCAATGGCTGAGCAATAAGTAAATTGTACTTTACTTATGCATATTACACAATACTAGGGTTGGCCAGAACCGTATATCTGCACCGCATATGACCGTAAGTATGGTGATTTCCCTGCCAAAAATACCGTATATACCTATAAATGTATGGTTCTGGCCAACCCTACACAATACACACCTGCAGCATTTTTCTGACGCATGCTGCATTCTCTGACGCATACAGCATTTGCTGACGCATACAGCATTTGCTGACGCATACAGCATTTTTCTGACGCATACAGCATTTGCTGACGCATACAGCATTTTCTGACGCATACAGCATTTGCTGACGCATACAGCATTTGCTGACGCATACAGCATTTTTCTGACGCATACAGCATTTGCTGACGCATACAGCATTTGCTGACGCATACAGCATTTTCTGATGCATACAGCATTTTTCTGACGCATACAGCATTTGCTGACGCATACAGCATATGCTGACGCATACAGCATTTTCTGACGCATACAGCATTTGCTGACGCATACAGCATTTTCTGATGCATACAGCATTTTTTCTGACGCATACAGCATTTTCTGACGCATACAGCATTTTCTGACGCATGAAACATTTTCAAGTGAGGCTGCATTCCCACACCCCAACACCACAGACCGCATCATTGCTCTTCATTCAACTTTCACCCTGACGTACACATCTTGTTCATTTTAACTTTCGTCCTGACGTACACATCTTGTTCATTTCAACTTTTGCCCTGACGTACACATCTTGTTCATTTCATTCTTCGCCCTGACGTACACATCTTGTTCATTTCAACCTTCGCCCTGATGTACACACAGGTTGCTCTATTCTTTGGCACTGGCAACCAAACTCCCATGGTCTCCTCTGCCATCATTGCGCGCGTCTTCCTTGACCCAGACCTTAAGCTCTTTGACTACTGCCCAGAGCGCCTCCTGAACTCAGTGCCGGTAAGGCACATCTAATCCAACCTAATCCAATCTAATCTAGTCTAATCTAACCTAATCTAATCTAATCTAAACTCAGTCTAATCTGAGTTAAACTCAGTGCCGGTAAGGCACATCTAATTCAGTTTAATCTAATTTGATCTTATCTAATCTAACCTAATCTAAACTCAGTCTAATCTAATTTAATCTAATCTAAACTTAGTGCCGGTAAGGCACATCTGGCACACAGTCTACCCCCACAACAGTTTTGCGAGGCCGATATGATACACCATCGCGTGAAACCATACCGGAGAGGTGCCTTCAACTTTTGAGCCCTTAGACAGCAGCAGCGAACAACTTGCAGGACCAACAATGACGAGTAGGGTCTAGTCGAGTTCAAGTATTGTGGCATCCTCATTTGAAAGAGTGGAGATCTGTGTCACAGCACTGAGTGGGCCTTGAGGCTTGGTCTTCCTCTACCACACTCTTTGTCCTGGTTTGTTGTAACGTGCTTTCTCTTTTAGAAAGAGAGTGGAGATCTGTGTCACAGCACTGAGTGGGTTTTCAAGCAAGGTCTTCCTCTTCCGCACTTGTTGTCCTGGTTCGTTGTAACGTGCTGTCTCATTTAAAAAGAAAGTGGAGATCTGTGTCACAGCACTGAGTGGGCCTTTAGGCAAGGTCTTCCTCTACCACACATTTGGTCCTGGTTTGTTATAATTATAACGTGCTTTCTCATTTGAAAAGAGAATGAAGATCTGTGTCACAGCACTGAGTGGGCCTTCAGGAAAGGTCTTCCTCTTCCGCACTTGTTGTCCTGGTTTGTTGTAACGTGCTTTCCATTGTTTGCTCGTGGAGGTTTGGGGGCATGATGTCTTTGTGTGCTTTGGGTGTTCTGCGTCCTTTGGGTGTATTGCATTCCTTGGGTGTGTTGTGTCTATTCACATAATGTTGCTCGCCCTTGCTGACTGCTCACTCTATTATAGGGCTGGCCAGAACCGTATATATACACCGTATATGACCGTACATTTGGTGATTGTTTGAAATACCCTGTTTGAAATACCGTATATATATACACCGTATATATATGGTTCTGGCCAACCCTACTCTTTTGCTTCTCCATGCACAGGAGATGTTCACTTTCCCGGTGCTGCAGGACGTGTTCACCGCCATGGCAGACCAAGGGTGTGTGCATGTGGATGTGTAGGGGGAGTAAGACATGGTGTTTGGGTTGTATGTGGGTGTGGGTGTGGAAATGAGTGTTTGCATGATTGTGTATTAGTGCTGGGGTGGAAGTGTGTGTGTGTGTGTTTGTGTGTGTGTGTGTGGAGGGAAGGGGGTTGGTCCACTGCCATGGCTTCTCTCATCGGGTCAGCAGAAACAAAACAGGCATGTGCCGTATTGCACTTTTTAACCTGCTCCTCACACCTGTGAGTCTTTTGGAGTTTTGTCACTCCCGCTTCTTCGCACACCCTACTCTTCCTCCTTAACCCTCCATCGGACTCGTAGCAACTCAAAATTCTGGTTTGGCTGCAGAGGTTACGCCATCAGCTGCAACCGGCCTGTTAAGCGTGTGGTGCGCTGCAGGGGGGGTGTGGAAGTGGAGGACGAACAGGGGCAGAAGGTAATGCAAGTAGCTCTGCTGTTTGTTGTGTAGGTAGGCGTACAGTGTGTGCGTGTGTGTGTGTGTGGTGTGGTGTGTGGTGTGTACCATAATGGTGAGTGTGCAGGTTGGAAATGGAGGTTGGTGACCAGGAGGCCAATTGGTTTCGCACGTTGCTGCTGCCTACTGTGCGTACTCTTGCTGCTGTAGAGTGCGTGCCGTGCCTGAGGAATAGAAGCATCAGCAGCAAGAGGTCAAACATCAAAAAGGGTGTCTGCGTGAATCACAGGACTGCTGTGAGTGTTGTGCCTGAAAGAAATATGGTGTTCAATGCTGTGTGGAGCACGTGATGTATGTGTGTGCGTGTGTGTATATGTGTGTGTGTGTGCTACGTTTCTTGACGCTGGGCTGTGGGTAGCGTGTCTAGTGTGACTTGGTGGAGGCAGCGGAAGTAGCAGCATGGATTTTAACGCGTCTTGCAGATGTGAACCATTTCCAGGGAACCAGCTAAGCTTCAGCAGCTAGATCCCCAGCAGTTTTGAGTGGTAGCTTGTATGACACTGCCTTAAGTAAATATTTGCTGCACAGTAATTCGAAGCAGGTTGTCCTGTTTTCCTTTGACACTTTTCAGGTTGCATCAATTGTTCCAAGGCGGACACACATGTTGTATAGATCGTTCATGTTGTATAGTTGTATGGTTCCAAGGCGTGCACACATTTTGTTCCAAGGCGGTGCACACATGTTGTATAGATCGGTCATGTTGTATAGTTGTATGGTTCCAAGGCGTGCTCACATGTCGTTCCAAGGCGCTGCACACATGTTTTGTGCCTCTTTCTAAGCTCACTCTTTCCGTTTAAACCTACCGCTGGTAGTACACCCAAATTTAATCACGACATTCACACCAAACTGCTAGTAACTGCATTAGCTATTAACAATGTTGTGTATGTACTTGATCTTCGGTTGGGGTCATGCTGAAAATATTATTCCGATGATTTCCACCCACGCCAAACCTTCTCTAACCTGAGCATTTTTGGACGTGGTTGTGCTTTTTTGCTTGGCTGAGGTCGTCCCAAAAGTTCTTGGTAACCAGGCACATCCCTTGCACAGCACCCTCTGTTAACATGTGCACGTAGGAGTTCTTTGATGAAATTGTGTTTGCGTGCTCGGCTGAGATTGTCCTGAAAATTCTCCATAACCCAACTTGGCTGGAGAAGACCCTGCTGTCCCAAGTGCACTACTACCTAGGTGCGTCCAGGTTATGGCTATACAAGTCATGTGCATCATGACCAATGTGCGTCCACCTTTTTTAGCTACAAGTCATGTGCATCACAACCTAGGTGCGTCCAGGTTTTAGCTACAAGTCATGTGCATCATGGCCTATGTGCGTCCTGGTGAAAGCTACAATTCATGTGCATCATGACCTATGTGCGTCCACATTTTAGCTACAAGTCATGTGCATTTCTGCAATAACTGTGTCCAAAGCAAGGAAACCTCCTCCGTAAACCCACACTCACACTCACACACACACACACTCACACACACACACATGCACGGATACACATACATGCATGCATACACCCAGACACACACACACACAATCATACACATACGCATGCTCCCACACGCACATATTCACAACTCTCTTGTAGATTACTGCATTACACATGAAGATGGGGAGTACATGAAGAAGATGTACGACGCTGAGAAGACCCTACACCAAGACAATTATTTTGTGCGGCAGTACCCTGACGCGTGAGTCAAGGATTTGTGGTATTACTCATGGCTGCAAAGTCCGGAGGGGTTGGTGCTGATGAGTTGTGCCCAGTGTGTGCAGGTGGATGAGGATCAGCAGCTGCTCACAAGCTCGCTCAAGTGGATGAGCACTTAGTAGATGAAAATTATTTTTATATTGGGCACAAGTGTAAAAATGGGTATTGGGCACAAGTGTAAAAATCCCCCTCCAGCAGTTCGGTGGATACGAGCCGGAATAGAACGTCAAGCACACATGCTGACTTGTCCTCTATACTCGCACAACACTCATGCACTTGCATACTCACACAACTCTCACGCACTAGCATACTCACACACTCACACACATTCTAACACGTACGGCAAGGACACACATTCTAACACGTACGGCAAGGACAGCAATTTCCTAGTAATATTAGGCTGCCTTATAAATAATGACAAATTGCCTCTAGCTTTTGTTCTCCTCAGCAGCAGTGGCTTTTTTGAGTGCTTGCGTCAAATGAGGAGCAAGGACCTTCGTTGTTGGTCACACGCACATACAAATACACACACACATACAGACACACACACACACACGCACACACACACACACAGGCCAGAGAAAATTGAAATGTCTTTTAACCTAAGTACGTATCAAGCGCACATGAAGAAGACTGAGCCTTCGGGTAAGGAATTTGTGTGTGGGGGGGGTGTGAGTGTGGGTGTGGGTGTGAATGTGGGTGTGGGTGTGGGTGTGGGTGTGGGTGTGGGTGTGGGTGTGGGTGTGGGTGTGGATGTGGGTGTGGGTGTGGGTGTGGGTGTGGGTGGGTGGGTGGGTGCATGTGCTTTCCAGACTCATTGTGCACGCGCATGTTTGGCACGTGTTTCAGGGTTGCGTGCATGTGTGTTGCGAGCGCCCCTCAATACACCTGTCTTACACATCTTTTGCCCCAATGCCTGTTACTTGGTACTAGGTACCCAGTCTTACCTAGCTAGCAATTTCAGCTGGCTTACTTTGTGATTATTAACTCATCAGATCTGATTCTTTTGTACAGCACTTATCAATCATCCCTGTGTCTGCCCCACCTTGGTGTGCATTCGTTCCTGTGCTTGATGCTGGAAGATTGATTGTCTATAGATGGTGTGTGTGTTTGTGTAGTATACACTGGACGCACAATGAGTACTGCCATGTTGCAGGCAATATCTACTCAGGAAATGGCCAAGTTACGACACCAACATGTCACATGCCTAGGGTTGGCCTGAGCTGTATATGTGCACCGTATTTGACCCTATATTCGGTGATTTCCCTGCCAAAAATCCCGTATGTACACCGTATATACATGGTTCTGGCCAACCCTGCACATCCCGTGTCCGGCAAGCAATGCAAGCATGGTGCATGCTGTTCCCTGTCAAGCAATGCAAGCCAAGCAACGCAATACAAGCACTGCAAGCATCGTGCATGCTGTTTCCTGCCACTCCCTGTCATCATCCCATTCAATCCAAGCTGCGCCTTTCTTGATCCTTATTAAATTCTTATTTCCAACTACGGTAAAGCAGTTGTACGGTGCTCCATCAAAATCAAAGTGGCTCCTTATCTTAATCAGCGTGGGGAATAGCTCTTGATGCCTGTTAAAATAATTCCAGTATCATAACGTCATCATTCCTTGACACGGTGCTTTTGCATTTTGCAGCCTGGCAACAGCACACACAGACACACACACATACACACACACACACACACACACACACACACACACGTCAAACAAATCCGGTATGCTGTATGAACAAAGAGCCTTTCACGCTGCCCCTCCCTTTAATTCTCTGATGTGTTGTTATGCTCTAAAGCATTGTTCCATGCCAGTAGTGTTTAATCTTTTTTCCTTTTTTCTTTTATCTCTTCTATCGCGTCGTTGTGCTCTCTTATGTGCATCATTATGCTTAGCACACGCTCAAAGAGAGCACTCCAAGCTTTGTTTAAAGTACAAATATCACGAGTATCCTGTGACCCGCTGCGCAGGCAACAGTGAGAGCCGCCCAGATCAAGAGCAGGAGAGCTCAGACTCTGGGCCACAGCCACTGTATCAAACCTATTACTTGGATGCATCCAATCGCCACATGTGGACTGATGGAGAGGTGGGTGAAAAGCTGAGATGGAGGATTCTGAGAGTACATTGATAAGAGATCAAAATTATTTTGATCCAATGGAGGTGGGTGAACACCTGAGTGGCTGGGTTGGATAACTGGGTGTTGAGCAAGGATAAGGTGGATGAGCATACAGGTTGGAACATGGTGAGGTTGAATGATCAAGACAACTAGTGAAATTCATCAAGACTCAACTTGAGGTTGATCAAGACTCAACTAGTAAGGTTGAATGATCAAGAGGGTACTTGTCCGAATGTTAAGTACCGGATGCCCTGCATTACCTGTCCCTGCATTAGCTGTCCCTGCATTAGCTGTCTCTGCATTAGCTGGCCCTGCATTAGCTGGCCCTGCATTAGCTGGCCCTGCATTAGCTGGCCCTGCATAAGCTGGTCCTGCATTAGCTGGCCCTGCATTAGTTGGCCCTGCATTAGCTGGCCCTGCATTAGCTGGCCCTGCACCACTGAGGCATCTTCCTGCAGGCCGTCAGCGTGTGTGTGTGTAACATGCCGTAGGCAGCATGCAAGCCCTCTGTTGCAAGCACAAAACAGCTTAGTTGCAACTAATATAATATTATATATCATATATATTGTTATTATATATTACTATAGTATTATAATAATAAGTTATAAGGTCAGCCAAGAGCATCCAGAAAGAGAAAAAATATGATGATATGCCACAATGTGATACGTGTTGATACACCTACCACGAAAACTGTCTGACTAACCTGAATGCTTGCTCACATACTGCAAGGCAAGATGCGGTAATTGGTGAAGACTGGCACTGCCCAGCCTGTACTGATCTAACCCAAGCGGAAAAGGACACCAGAAAATCCTATGCAGAAGAAAAAGAAATGATGAAAGTGATTTGGCAACCCACATGGGAAGCAGCAGAACTGCTCTTAGCCAACCCTGAATTCAAAACCTATGTAAATAGCTATGAAAATGCTGATACTGTCACTCAGCTAAATGCTCAATCAGAAGACCAAGAAACCAATCTGACAAAGCAAGGCTATGATGGCTGTACCCAGCACTTTGAAAATATGTGGGACTCGTCGCAAGGCCAAAACATCAGAGACAAGGCAATCTTTATCACGGACACTGTCAATCCCCAAGCAGACATTCAACACACCTGGAAATGTGAGATCTGGGTGCGGGATGTGGACCTCCTCAAGCCAGGATCTAATAAAGACTCGGAGGGTGAACCCATAATCCCTGAACACATAACCTGCCAAGCAGCCTGTGCGTTTGACATCTACGGCAAGTGCACAGGCATGCTATCCCTAGAACGTCTCAACATCTTGCTACATGCTTACAACCAATCTAAATGATTGGCCTACACAGTGCTACACAACCACCTGTGCAAGACGCGGCAACTGAAATTGTAGGTCTGCTACAAAGGTGTAAACTTCAAATGAGCTCACTTAACAACATTAGGAAAAAGGCAAGATATTCCAATATGTATTGCACCCCGAGGCACATTATGACTTTCCTCCAAAAATGGGCAATAGCTACCAAGCAAAAATTTGCTAGCCCCCTAGCTTTTGACCCTAGTTACCAAGCCTACTGGAGCGAAAATACCAGAGACACAGTATTTCAAGCAAGCGCTAACGCTTTCGACACAAAATTCACAGGCTTCTCCTTTTGCCACCCAAATTATTGCGACTATCTCCTGCATTCACTTGTGGGACATGCACTTCAATCAACAATCTCTACTTAAAAAGCTACAGCAACAATTTTACTCCTCCTGATTGGCTTGGTTGGAGTAAGAACGGGTACATGACTTGGATAAACGACTACCCTGAGCATGCATGCGTTCTAGCCAAGTTTTCTGCAGACAGCATGCTCTTAAACCCTACAGAAGTTTGGTTAGACGCTCCACCCCAGCCTCAGCACAACAAGAATAATTTGCAGCTAATTTGTCGTCTGGAACAATCAAGGGAAACAAGCCCTGAATGAATCTAACCCAGCTTGGCTCAACAAACTCAAGCAGACAATTCCTGAAGCAACGTGGATTTGTAACAATAGTGCCCACGTGCTTGGCACTGCTCGTGTGAAATGCAAGAACAAGCAGAGGAAGAGATTTCAGCTCCTACACCCAGATACTCACATTGCTGCTAACATCAGCCATTGGAAAACGCGTCATAACGCAAACGTCAACCAGTACAAGAGTCCACACATTCCCAAAGTAAGTACAAAACTGGAAATCAATCACATACACTGAAGGTAGTGCCATGCAAGGTGCGATCAGCAAACAGCAAATTATAGGCGCTGGCATTTTCACCCCCACTACAGACGCTGGTTATAGTAATACCGTCACTATCAATCCTGGAGGCAGCGGCCCCACACTCACCATAAACAGAGCTGAACTTGCAGCTGTGCTAGTATTGGTACAAAAAGGCCACACTGAAACTGCTACAGACAGTGCCTCATCCCTCTTTCAGGTTAGAAAACGGCTATTGAACCCAATGGCTGTACTCCACCACTTGCACAGGGAACTACTCAAGGACATTGTATATTTAATCCAATTCCACCTTCTACTGTCACTTTTTACAAAGTGAAATCTCACTCTGGTATTATTGGCAATGAGGGTGCAGACCACCTAGCATACAAAGCAGCAGTCAATCAAATTTCTGACGTTTCCCTTCCGCCAGCTACTGACGCCTTCTACGACCTGATCTGGCTAAGCATTCCAAACAAAGTTGCCTCCCATACAGAAGAGCTACGAATCTTGACTAACCTGCAAGACGAACTAAAAAATCACATGCACGCCCACCATTACCTTGGTGAAGCTAACACAGATACACTGATTTACAAGCTCTGGCAAAAATTGCATAATACGCCTCAGCGTGCAGCACAGCCCGACTCTCACACACGGCAAGCTACTGCAAAGCCCCTTGAGCATGCCCAATTCAGTAACAAGTTTTGGTCCATGCCAAATGTGATTTTTAAGGAACGGGAACAAGTCCTTAAGTACAAGACAAATACAATACACACAGGCAAACACACCAAAAGGTTTAGCCATACGACAGGTCCTGCCACCTGCCCTTTGTGCAGAGGATCAGACAGTGCTCCGCTCCTCCCTTTTAGGTGCAACAACCATACTCTGAAAAGAATGCACATATACCGACACCACCACGCTGTAAGTCTTTGTAGTGAAGAGATCAGCAAAGGCAAGCTGGGCTCAGCAATTGTTACAATGGATGCTTGTATCAGTGGAAAGTTATCTGACCTTAACATTGAACCCCCTGATGACAATGAAAGAAACATTCCTGACTGGGTTTTCCCAACACAACAAAACCTTCCAACTAGACATAAAAGCCGTCCATACGGCGTGTTAGTTATGCCCATTGAGGGAAGAGGCAGGCATTGGATCCCAAACAGATCCCCCCAAAGGACAGAGACATACATCTTGTAGAACTCAAATTCTGCTCAGACATAAACCCGCAACAGACATTAGAAAAAGCGCACAACCAGCATCAACCCCTTATCCAGCATCTACAAACAAGGAGCCTCCGAGGAATCTCTCGAAACAACCAAGTCACACTTCATGTTATACTTCTTGGAGTCGGGGGCACAATCTACAATCAGTACACCATAACTCCACTACTAAACGTAGGCGTCCCCACGCACAAAGTGCACCAACTAGCTACTAAACTGCACTGCCATGCAATGAAAAGCTTGAACAAGAAATTCAAACAAGATTCATATTACACCTTAACAACAACAGTGATAATAGGGGATCTGATGGGGGGCTACTGGTAGAGCGGCTGGCTTCAGGAGGGCTAGGCGCAGGCCGGATTGCATGGCTGACAACCCGCCGGAGCCTCATTAGTCTCTGTTATTTCTCTTTTTTTCTTGTTTTTTGGTGGGGCTCTGGCTAGTGTGAGCACTAGTTGAGAGCCTTTCCTTAATGCACGCTGGTGACTTCCAGCGTAGACTTTTACGTTTTTACTTTATTATATAAGCTCTGCTGCAACTAGCGCCAGCTCTGCTGCAACTAGTACCAGCTCTGCTGCAACTAACACCAGTTCTGCACCAGCTCTGCTGTAACCAGCACAAACTCTGTTGTAACTAGCACCGGCTCTGCTGCAACTAGCACCAGCTCTGCTGCAACTAGCACCAGCTCTGCTGTAACCAGCACCAGCTCTGCTGTATCTAGTACCAGTCCTGCACCGGCCCTGCTGTGACCAGCACCAGCTCTGCACCAGCTCTGCTGCAATTAGCACCACCACCTCTGCAACTAGCACCAGCTCTGCTGCAACTAACACCAGTTCTGCACCAGCCCTGCTGTGACCAGTACCAGCTCTGCACCAGCTCTGTTGTAACTAGCACCAGCTCTGCTGCAACTAGCGCCAGCTCTGCTGCACCTAGCACCAGCTCTGCTGTAACTAGTACCAGTCCTGCACCAGCTCTGCTGCAATTAGCACCAGCTCTGTTGTAACTAGCACCAGCTCTGCTGCAACTAGCGCCAGCTCTGCTGCACCTAGTACCAGCTCTGGTGCAACTAACACCAGCTCTGCACCAGCTCTGCTGTAACCAGCACTAAATCTGTTGTAACAAGCACCGACTCTGTTGTTCCTAGCACCAGCTCTGCAATAACTAGCACCTAGCACCAGCTCTGCACCAGCTCTGCTATAACTAGCACCAGCTCTGCACCAGCTCTGCTGTAACTAGCACCATTTCCTTTGTGCAGGTGGACGAGAGTAAGGTCATCAGCAAGAGGTGGATGCGCCAGTTTGCGCACACATGGCGGCACTTTGCAAAGTGGGTGCCCTTTGGGCGCATGATTCAGGTATACAGGTGGAAGGCGTGCAGATGTTTTACGTGTATGAAAATTAGCTTACACAAAGCTTATCGTGCTTAGGGTGGATGCAGGATCAGGATAGGTCAACATGCTGTTGAGTAGGCAGTTTGGAGCACCTCGTCATGCAATGTGCAGTTTCAGGCCAGCTGCTGAAGTGAAGGAAGCTTTGCAGGCAGTGCGTGCATTGTTCTCATAGTGTGTTCAGTGCGCACATGTTGGTCATTTCACACTATGCCACACCATGCCATGCCATACCGTATATTGGTCCTCATGCTGCAAATTCATAAGCGAGGCACTGCCCATACCCAATCATAAGCAAGGCACTGCCCACACCCAAAGTAGTTCCTCTCCACAAGACTCTCGCGCGCCGTGATGTTCAAAGTAATTCCTCTCACAAGAAATTCCCCATCATTACAAGTAATTCCTCTCAAAGTAATTCCTCACACAAGAAATTCCCCATCATCACAAGTAATTCCTCTCAAAGTAATTCCTCTCCACAAGATTCTCGCACGCCATGATGTTCACCCAGGGCCAGCTAAAACGAAAGGTGTCGCCCCCCCCCGAATCAATTTCAATCACCCTGTACAGTCTCCATTTTTAGGGTTGGCCAGAACCGTATATATACACCGTATATACCCGTATATTTGATCAAATCCCTATAAAATTTACCGTATATACACCGTATACATATGGTTCTGGCCAACCCTATCCATTTTCAAATGAGCACCTGCTCTCTGTTGTTTGTGCGTACGTTCAGGGTGGAGGTCCCGGCAACTGCACCTGGTATGCAGGAAGCTATACGCTCTTTAACACTCAGGTAGAAATGGATGATTTCTTGGTAAATACCCCACTGCTGTGTAACATTGCAGACATTATAATTGGCAAACATTGGTAAATACCCCACTGCTGTGTAACATTGCAGACAATATGATTGGCAAGCAATTCCTTGATTGCTTTGTGTTGCGCACTAGATTGTTTATAGATAAGAGGGAACCATGCATATTTTGTTCAGAGGTTGTCTGACCCTGTGCGCTCTTATTGAGCAAACACTTGTTGTATAAATGTTCGACAATTTAAAATTCTTCAGGAAATCGCCATGATGAGTGGGCTGGCCGCGGCTGAGAGGCTTGGAGCCGACTACCCTTTTCCCCATGACAAGCTCGCGTCAGCACAGGTATGTGTCAGTGTGGCGTGGTGTGATGAGCGTTATGTGCGCCAAAATGATTTCTTGTAAGTAGTGGAGTCAACTCCCACTTTAATTCAGAAGCAATCTCATGCCGCCACCTTTTGGTGTGTGTTGATATAACGTATGTGGTGTGTACACTGTTTGTTTGTGGTGTGTACACTGTTTGTTTGTGGTGTGTACACTGTTTGTATGTGGTGTGTACACTGTTTGTACGTGGTGTGTTAACTGTCTGTACGTGGTGTGTACACTGTTTGTTTATGGTGTGCATCACGTGTGTGCAGGGTTGGCCAGAACCATGCATATATACGGTGTATACACGGTATTTTGGCAGGAAAATCACCAATTATACGGTCTTATATGGTGTGTATATATACAGTTCTGGCCAACCCTACGTGTGTGCAGTGTGCATACGCGCAATTTGATCCTGCTGCGTCCGTGTAAGGCTCCCTCATGGCTTGTAACTAGGGTTGGCCAGAATAATATATATACGGTGTACATACGGTATTTTTGGCTTGGAAATCACCAATTATACGGTGTATATATACCTATATATACGGTTCTGGCCAACCCTACTTGTAACCTTGTTTCACGTATTTGAAGTGCACCTATGGACACGCATTTTTTCATTTCATTACTCTTACTTGCACCATTCACATTGAACCCACTACAGATGTTTTGTTTACTGTTATTACTTTGCCTGCAGGATGTTACTCACTGCTACGTCTCTACACTTTCTATTTTTTTGTGCCTCTGCACTTTCTATTATTTTGCCTGGAGGATGTCACCCACTGCTACGTCTCTGCACTTTCTATTATTGTGCGCCTCTGTACTTTCTATTATTTTGCCTGGAGGATGTCACTCACTGCTACGCCTCTACACTTTCTATTACTTTGCCTGGAGGATGTTACCCACTACTACGTCTCTGCACTTTCTATTACTTTGCCTGGAGGATGTTACCCACTGCTACGCCTCTGCACTTTCTATTATTTTGCGCCTTTGCACTTTCTATTACTTTGCCTGGAGGATGTCACACACTGCTACGTCTCTACACTTTCTATTCTTTTGCCTGGAGGATGTTACCCACTACTACGTCTCTGCACTTTCTATTACTTTGCCTGGAGGATGTTACCCACTACTACGCCTCTGCACTTTCTATTATTTTGCCTGGAGGATGTCACACACTGCTACGTCTCTACACTTCTACACGTCCTCTGTGTTGTCCTTGAAGTGCTCACCCTAATCATCGTGCTTACCCTAATCATCGTGACAACTACTACATTAATTCTGTTTCTCTCCATCCAGTCCAGAATGCAGATGAACTGCTCCTTAGCATTGTTTGTGGAGGCAACCGTCAACCATCAACCAGGAAAAAGGAAAAAACTAACAGAACAAAAGCAGCTTCATTTGCAAAGGCTCCATTTTCCTGCCTGCTGATTAACACGTTCCTCAGTGTAGTCCATGGAGCCGAATGTCACAACAACAAGGATGCAACCAGCAGCTAGGTTCTGTTTGCACTTCTCCTGCCCGCAGTTTGACATGTTCCTCAGTGTAGTCCATGGAGCCACTCGTCGCAACAAAGGAGATGTTAAGGCAGCAGAGGCGGCAGCAGCAGAGCATGCTGCAGCTGTGGGTCTGGGTGCAGCGCTAGCTGAAAAGAGGGAGAAGGTAGGCAAGCATTTACGTGCTAGTGCGAGTGTAGTTATGAGTGTGTATATGTGTTCTCCTTTCTTAATTTTTCATCACAGTATCACTGATTTTGAGATTAATGCACTCCTGAACCAAGACTCATACAGACTCCTCAAGTTTGTGTCAGATTTAGTTTCAGTTTTCGACACTGGTTGATTTTGTTTCACCAGCCAATTTCCATCAGCCAGAGACTCGGGCTGTAGGCCATCATTGTAACCCTTGTAACCCTTATATGTGTTGGGGTGAGGGGAGGGGGGGGGGGGTAAATGTGGGTGGGTGTAGGTGGGTGGGTGGGTATAGGTTTAGGTATGTGTGCATGCGCGTATGTGTGTTTGCGTGTGTGTTGGTACAAGCATGTGCGCATGAAACAAGGCATTCACTCTCCACTGTCCCAACCAGTGTGTAAGGCGCACAGACCTCTCCGTTTACCACGATATTGGGTGTTGGGTTTGTCTCGGTGCTTGGCGACCTTTGCTTGACCGGGCAGAAACCTAGACCACGCAACTGGCGTCTCTGCAATGCACCAAAACAATGTCCCTGCAAAGTCACTGTGAGGAACAAGCCACGCATTTGCTTCTTCTTCAAAGCCCCAGGGGTCAGAGTGCTTCATAACAAATGCAGGCCTCCAAAGTACAAATACAGGCGTCTCTGCATCCGCTAAATTGTGGCAAAGGTCACGTTTGATCATCAATTTCCGAGATCTGCATGCCCTCGTCCTGATATGTGCCATGCTTGCACCGACAGTAGGTGTGGCTATTAATCCTTTAGACTTCCGTTCCTCTGCCCATACAAACACGCAGGAAAGCCTACGGAAAGTTCCAGTCCGGCCAGCAGAGGAGATTGCCGCACCCTCATTAGACCTGGCGCCCCCTGCAGACAAAGCTGCAGCTTTACAGCAGCCGCTCACCACAGCTGCGGTATAGAAGACAGACCCGTGCCTTTTTCACGCTGCCTGACATACCTACCACCATATTTGTCATCTATACCTTATTTTCACCTAAACCTACAACATAGTTTACGCTGCCTGACATACCTACAACGTTTCTCACCCAATGACTGGTCGAGCATTATTTTGTTGCTCCTGTTCGCGAGTGGCTTGTGCTTATTAGAGGGGATTTGGTTCCATTGCTAAGTTGTAGTACTCCATTCCTGACAGGTGCACAAATAGGTTAGGTAATTACTTCTTGCGTTGTTTTTGTAATTTGCACATCTTGATCCCTTGAGCATTTTTTGGGTTTGGCTGTATTTGAATTGCGACTTGTAACATAACCGGCAGGCCTGTCGCCCTTTGCATGTTCACATTATTTTGACATCAATTATTTATTTGGTCTGAGAGAACTTTTTCAAATCAGGTATCCTGCTACCATTCATGCTTGCTTGCAAAAGTGTGAGATCAAAGAATATTATGAGGAACGTGAGTAGCATACAACATTACCAGTCTGAAATAAGAATAGAAGAATAGAAAAGGCAAGGAAAAGAACGCAGATAGTTTGAATACTACCGGCATGGAATAGGAACTTTCCAGGTGTTGTATTGTGTTCCAGGTGTTGTTTGGTGTTCTGCACCACCCAATGAATGCAGAGACACACAGCATCCAATCCAATGAATACAATAGGAGGAGCTATTCAGTAAGGATAAGGCGTAACCAAGGACGACACAAAGAGGTGTGAAAAGACTGACAACGAAGAAGGAGAGCAACATATGGCTGAAACTTTATAGCTGCTGGGCCTTAAGAAGAGGGAAAGAAAGCTTAGGTTTAGAAGGTGAGGACCAAGGATTTAAGAAAAGAAAAACAACATACGGGAAAAGATAGGAGATGCGACTTGGCATGCAGCATGATCTTCAAAGCCATCAGCAAGACAGGCTCCTTAGGATTTTGCTATGTCTGCATGGATATAGGTAGCAGCGAACGGCTGGCTATTCAAAATCTTCAGCTTCCGGATGCAGCTGAAACTAGGATTATACCAAAGTGGCTCTTTCCACCCCGCTTGCTTTCCAGACAAAAAATAGGTTTACCTCCAGCCGTTGCTGTACTGGTTGATCCCGTATCCACGCAACCAAAAAAGCAACAGACTAGCAAAGAAGGGGGGTGGGTTCTTAGGAGTGGCAGGGGGCAACTGATGGAGAATGGGAGCAATTTTACAGCACCGCTAGCTTCCACCAGCAGATCCACCTTCTCCGGACAACACCGACCCAAAGATCTCAGCTTTCTCCAACGTGACACACACCTCATCGAGATCAAATACTGTGAGGATACTAGACTGCAGAACCAGCTGAGCGCTGCACAGAAACAGCACAAAAAACTCTGCTCCATCCTTCAAGAAGAGCCTCCGTCACCCTCCGCACCATCCTTTTGGGAGTGGGTGGCACCATCTGCAACAATCACACGCTGGAGCCTTTTAAGGAGCTGGGTCTTAATTCTCAGAGAGTTAAGGAATTTGCTTCCAAGCTTCATTCCGTCAAATTTACGCTGCTAAACTTGTCCATTTCAGATGTGCCCTTTCCAGCACTCTCATCAGGAGACGGCTCAGGCCAAGCCTGCAACCCTCCTGATCCCCATTGATCTTTTTCTTTAAGGGGAGGAATTTTACAGTACCAAAGTGGCTCCTTTTCCTTAATTAATGTGGGGAGTGATTTTTCACCGCCTGTGTAGTTTCTTCTTTTTTCTTTTCTTTCCAAATACATCCTCCCTAGTAATCCAACTTGAGGGAAATATATCTGTGCTGTACAAGGTGCCACCAGGGGGGAGCACAGGCGGCAGGACAGGCAGGGAAGGAATTGCTGAACTCCATAGGTGCCCTCCTATTTTAGATGAACGTGTCACGCCCAATCAGTAGCAGCGACCATGTGGCAAGCAGTTAATTGGTTGACAGTGGAGAATTGCTGTATGCCTTGTTTATTAAGCTGGATGAGCCGGTCTCACTCAGGCTGATAACCGATATCTTGAATTTGACAGTTTTGCATTCAATTGACAACGTGTGAGCATTCTAAGAGGTACCATTACTAAAGGGGATCCTTAAGATATTCTGTACCGCTTAAAGTCTCTGATTCAAATGTTCACTTAGTCATATTAACGTGTAACCACAAGAATGAGGTCGAGGACTGTTTGAGTTACGGTCTTAGCTCCGGGAAGGAGCAGCAGTGTGGGAGCCAATCAAAGATGAGTAACTAATAAAGATAGATGTCTTTCCTCAAGGGCGCCCCAGGCCTCCACACCGTGCTAGATGCAGTCTCCCTGGAACGGAAGTTTGCAGTCTGGAGAACCACCGCCCCCCAGAATCAGCAAGCAGCCAGCGGGGGCCTAGCAGCCATCCTCTTTGGCGGAGACCAGCCGCTGGCTGGGGATAGCTGGGCAGCAAAGGTGACAGACATGCTGAGGCTCCCTGCAAGCATTGTGGGGCAGACTGAGCGAGCCATGCGTGCC
>Ga0307947_1000815_pt1:0-20000 | contig 23370 bp, 29 predicted proteins | sample OrgLakmetagen232_FD_201840 | JGI IMG/M metagenome (GOLD analysis project Ga0307947, IMG submission 201840) | Saline water microbial communities from Organic Lake, Antarctica - #232 | ecosystem: Environmental > Aquatic > Non-marine Saline and Alkaline > Saline | place: Antarctica: Organic...
GCAAAAGGAGCAAGTGGTTGGCGAGATATGCAAATTAATGTGCCATCCCCCCTGGAAAGCACCCATCCAGGGTACAGGTGCACGACGTGTGCTTTTAGTCCTGTCATTCTGTACGCAGGGCGACTTGTCTAAATCTGAGCACATGCTCGGGTAGCTTATAAAGTCAGCATCAGTTTAAAGCTAGATTGAGTCCAATTTAATGAAGTGACGTGTGAGTAGTTGCACCTTTCATGCAAAAAGGAGCATGTTTTGGCTTTTGCCCAGTGTCCCCCCTCTGGTTTATTGCTTTCTTCTTTCACAGCAAATTTTCTACAGTTCATGATTGATACGATATACGAAATATACGTATACATGCGGTTTACACGCCATAAATATATGTGTACAAAAACTCCATATACGGTCCTGGCCAGCCCTAGGTATGTATGTGGTGCAGGATGCTCAACATACACAGCATGGAACCAGGTGCTTTTGAGGAGCTACTATTTTCTGGTGTGCTTGTTACCCAGCAATGTTTTCTTTAAAAATCAAGGAGTGTTCTGTGCTGTTTCCTTACAGAGGGCGGACCCATTTCCTGGTGAGCTGACAGAAGAGCTGGTAGGTGTATTTCTGCTGCTTGTTGTACGTGTAAATGTACAATGACACACTTCTTCAGCTTCAGACGTGAATGCATTTAATGGGCTTCCAATTGAGCAATAAAAGTTGCTGCTCTTTTGTTGTGCTCAAGCATCTTTTTACTTAGAGTTTGCCTGTCAAAAGTTGGTTTGCAACACAAACTAGGTAGCATTGAAAGGTAACCCGATTTATTTTCAGTGCATCACAGCAGGACACTGGCAGAAAATTTGAGAGGACGCTGTCATGAATCAAAATGATATGTGATGTACACTTGACTCAAGTCTTCTTTTGTTCCCTATGACCTGGGACAAAAACCTCTTGTTTGGCTTTTTTTTTGCAAGTGCCCCATATTTCCTGCACGTCTTATTCCTGTGATGGTGGTGACATTGGTTATGGCTCGTCAGAATGTGTGCCTACACAGTAGATGTTCAAATCATTTAGAACCCCCCCTGCTACAAACTCCATACATACCATGTATTTGTATGGCTCTGGCCAACCCCAGATCAAATCTCACATGCCGTGCCAATCACAGATCAGGCCAGGCACTCCTCCAAGCATGAAGCATGGCAAAGACGTGGCCGGCATGCAGGGCTATCCCATTGCAACCCAAGCCATGGGTCCTCCTGCACCAACAGGTGAGCAAGCGTCGTAGGATCACAAAGAAGTGATGCAGGTCATGTATGGCTGCTGGTGTGGGAGAAGAACAATTTTGAGGTTTTTACAACCTTTTCAGGCGGCTCAGTACTGAAGTGGCGTCACAGCATTCAAAGGCCCCAAGTTGTTCTACCCCGGCTTGGCTTCATAGAATGCTGGAGGGGAAATTACACTGGCCAACCATCCAAAACAGACTCAAAAACACTTCCCAAAAACATTGCCTAAAAAATCTGAGCAGAGAAAGCTGCCTGAAGGAACTGAAACACTGAACTGGCTAAATTTGAAGCCCCTCCCATTAGAGAAAGTTGGCACTTGGGCCGTTGAAACTCTTTCCTGCCAATAACGACAGCAAGAAGCTGAAGAGAAAACTGAACCTAGATGCTGACAAAGGAAAGAGTGTAAAAAGGATATTTCCCACAGCGCAAGCTGTGGCAAGACAGTTCCAACCAACATTCAGTTGCACTCGCCTCCAAGAACTCGAGTACTTCTGCATGCTGCAGAGTGTTTGCAGATATCAAGGGTGGTGGTAAAAGCTCATTATTCGGCTGCTGCAAATGTCCTGCCCCTTTTTACCAGCTTCTTCCGATCTGAATCACATGTGTGCAAGCAGTACGTGCTTGTCTGAAATCCTTATTTCCAGGTGTGGCAGCTGAGGTCCCTGGAGAACATCCCCCCAAGCCTGATGAATTCACAAAGACTTCAAGCTACGCAGGCAAAGTGGAAGGTGGATCTGCACCCGAGAAAGCAGGGATCAACAAAAGTGGCACCGACCTGGTGAGATTATCTTTGCAGTTACTGTTAGTGTGGCTTTACGCAATCCACAGAAAACTTGTTTCCTTCGCTTCTTTCAAAATGTGCTTTTGAATTGTCTTGCTTTTTTAAAAACAAGACTGTCCTGTTGATTTCAATCCTTCTGCCTTGTCCACAGGTCACGGACACTCGCCAAGATCCTGGTGGTAAGGGACCTGTAACGCCCTCGACAGTGGCAGATGTGGATCCCAATCTTGCTGATGATGTAGCAGAAGGTGCATATGGGCGTCCACAGCCACGAGCAATGAAGTAGGATTTTGCTAGGATTTTGCAATGATTTCAATAGACTAGGATAATCAATACAGAATTGTGTACTGCAGCATGACAGTTTTGCAAAGAAAACTTGCTACTGGCAGGTTACGATGCTTTACATTTTGATTATCTTTTCCTGCACGAGTGTATGAGACATCATGACCTAGCGTAGGTACGGTAAGACATTGCGCAAAACTGAAATATCATGACCGAATGTCATGACCCAACATATGTACATTAAGTACCCAAATCTGATGTGCAAAAACTGAAATATCATGACACTAAGTACCCAAACCTGAAACAAGAGCTGGAAAACCAAGAGTAAAACAGGATGAAAAAAGAAAGAAACAACGGAAAATTTGCGCACACCAGCACCAGCATCCCTCCTGCTAATAAAAGTGATAACATTGGCAGGCGTCTTATACAGCTCAGCAATACCTAGTACATACAGGTTGCAAAAATGGGGATTGTATATATCTACTGAAGATGGAACCTGTATATATACAATGAAGACCTGGTTTTTCCATCTGCCACATGGACTTCTCTCCTCACTCAGCCTCAGCTCTACAAGAGATGCAACGGTTATGACGATATTTTAATTAATTTATCAGATTTGGTCTCCCGAAAAGAAGGGTGAGAATTACAATAAATTTAAAGGTTTGTCGTTCACAGTATTTGCTCCTAGCGCAAACTCCATTGAACTTGACTTGTTTAAGTACCGAAAATATTAATTTGTGCAATACTACACAAATTCATCTGATTCACTGTTCCGGATTTTACGGGTCCCAAATGGCTGCATATCCTCCCTACGGAAGCGTAAGTGTGGCAATATAAAACGAAACCTCATGCTGAAGCCATTTCACTTCCTTACAGGACGGCAGCATACTAATAATGACCCACAAGCACCGCCTTTTATCTGGACAAATGATGCATAAGCGTTTCTTGCTTGTTGCAGTCTAACAAGGAGCCTAGCCTCATGGAATTCAGTGACGGCGGCGAGGTTGCACAGCGAGAAGAGGTCGGGGGGTCGAAGTATGGCAGGCACTTGGGGGACAGGTGCGTGGGCGGACGTGTGTCTTGCGGCATGACATTTATGCTCTTCCACACAAATAACCTAGACTTTGGAGTCAAATGAAAATTTCCTTTGTCCACACAATCTGTCCTTGCCTACTTCAATGCTTCCGTGTCTCAGCAGGATTGGAGGGAGTGGGGGAGCAGGCGGTGTGCATGGAGGAGCACTGAGTGTCCATGAAACGCCAGGGGTCACAGATGAAGTGAACGCAGGCACGTTTGGTTTGTGTACCTGCCTGAAGCGCCTGAGTGCACGCCTGAGTGGCGGCTGAGTGTATGAACGTGAACGCAAGCTTTGTGCAAGCAATACATGGATGCATCAACAATTCATCAGTACATCAACAATACATGGATGCTTACAATATGCGGATGCATACAATACATGGATGCATACAATACATGGTTTGAGCACTTGCGACGACTGTCGTATGCCTTAAAACCACCTCAATGCCTTGCACAATATGCCTATCGTTTTGTTCTGAAATTCAAAGGGTTTATATTATTCTATTGGCAGCCAATGGGCGCATGTGTAAAATCAACATAGCCCTAGAAGCGTGTTGAGGAGCAGAACAACACTCAAAACCTCATTTATGTGTGCACCACATGCACAGATGGCACTCTAAGAGGAAATGGAGGGCAACAGCACGCTGCTCCTCTGACAATGGGTACGGTTCCTTTCCTTATCCCAATGGCTTTTATCATTTTTCAAACTTCCTGAGTCCTGCCGTTAAAAAGCTGCAACATTGTCTGCATTTTCTAATTCCTTTCCTTATCCCAATGGCTTTTATCATGTTTCAAACTTCCTGAGTCCTGCCGTTAAAAAGCTGCAACATTGTCTGCATCATCTAGTTGCTATCCATAGAACATAATACAAGGATAAAATAAAATAAATCACAATGCAAGAATGGGCCCAAAACTGTTTTAGTATAAGGAAAGTGATTTCCCTAATATGGCCAAAAAATGCAACGTATCTAGCTTGACTGCCAGATCTGGCCAGATATCAGCGCTTCTTCTCCAGTGTTACAGGCTTTTTTTGTCCCTGTCCGCACCTTTTGCAAGTGGCAATCAGCAACAAGAGTGTTGTTGTCAGAAATTCTCATTTATCCTCTTTGCCTGGTGGAAGGGTGTAGGGAAAAAATAGCATGCCTAGATTTAGATCCAAGCTTGCTCTTATCAGTAACTGCCACTGTTTTAAATAGCTACCACTTTTTTTTTCTGTTATCCAGGATGTGGTACTACTGCTTCGTAAAAAGCCACCATTACCGGCTTCATTTTATCCAGCAAGTTTCAAAAGCATTTCATTCTATATTGTGTCAGGGTGGCACGTACTCCCACTTCCCGTGCAAGGAACGCAGCCACCTCCAGGCCTAAGGTGTTTTGTGAACTCAGTATGATTGCAAGTAGTGAGTGGTCTCGTTTGCTATCCCTACCAGGTGGCAGAGGGTATGCGAGTGACGGCAGCCACATCCAGCCCAGCTTTGCTGCTGGAAACGATGTAGCCAGCGGGTACCCTGGTTCTACAGTTGGGGTTTACAGTAATTATGATGGGGAACAGGAGGGGTACTACGGTGGCAAGTACCAGCATGGGAGCCCCGGGCAGGTGCGTTGGGGTGTTAGGGATGAGAAGGCGAACCTGCCTTGCTTGTGAGGCATATTGTGTTTGGGCCAAATTAAAGGAAAGGCAACAACTGCCTCAATGCCTGAATGGAGTCCATCAGCTGCATGTCCTCTGAGTACTTTCTAACCAGCTGAACTTGAAATTATTTATAAAAGTGACTAGATTTATTTGTACACATTCCTTTCGAGTCCCAAAAATCCTGTGCCATTTGGGCCTCATTCGACACCATTGGTGCTATAGCACAGCACATATGTCGTAACAAATCACCGTCACTGTAAAGTATAAGACTCAGCACAACAACCAGTACACGTAACTCCTCCATGCAGTATGCATCCAATGCAGCTGGATCAAGGCCTGGAGACGGAAGCTCAAGGAGGCTCCCAGGGTTTGGTCGTAGCACCACAGATGATTACCCTGCCGGTTGGGGTGGGAGTGGCACGTAAGTAGGTTGGTGGTACGTGAGTAGGCTGGTAGGTAGGTACGTACGTGAATAGGCTGGTAGGTATTGAATTTTGAGTAGGCTGGTCTTGTTATCCTTTAAATGCGTGCTTTGTTTATCAAAGTAGGTTTTTATACTATTTGTACCAGATGCAGTTTATTGAGTACTGTTACAAAGATCAAGAGTGTCTTTACTTGGTAAGCCTGTGTTAGCTGATTAGTCAGTACTTGGCTTGGTTTTAAAGTCACGACGGTTTGATGGTGAATTCATAGATGTTTTTATGGTGAATGTAAACAACCCCTTCTATGGACGATTCGGATCCCGTGAAATGCTTTTCTACACAACTTGACGGGAATTTGTTGTGCTGCTTTCCCTACTCCTCAGTGCTCCTTCATCCAAAATGTTTCCCATCTTCCTGAGATAGTACACAGATCTTTATGTTTGCACAGGGACTGGGAGAGCCACGCAGGCGGGGGTCCAGGCTACGCTCAGTCTGCACCTGCAGGGTACACTCAACCAGAGTACGTTTCCCTTTCTACTCCCACGCCTGTCAATGCTGAGCCAGGAAGCGAGTCTGCCTATGGCGTGCATGGAGCACGCAAGGTGTGTCAAGAGTGGAATTTGCATTGATCGTTAAGCCATTTTTATTAACGAGGAAACAAGTACAGACGCTACAGGTTGACCAATCCCATCATTTATGAAAAGGAGCCGATTCAATGTATGGTGGAGGTGGTGCCAACTTCTATTTCAAGTAAGAAATTATAAATTAATTTGACAGGAATATTACGATCTGTGCCTGTGTGAGCTGAATTCCGTACTGGTTAGCTTGCGTGTAATTTGACGAGGCTGAGCAACAAAGCATGCATGGAGCACCTACTATAAAGTGGGGAGTGGATTTCACTGCCTGCGTAGATAATTTTTTCCTACTATGAAGAGGAAAAGCGCTTGCTGTGAGTTGCAAGCAGCTTGAGAGAAGTAAACAAAAAGCAGCAACTGATCAGGTGACATTTCCTCATCCCTCTTGGCTAATTTGATGCAATTTAAACAAGAGCACGTTGTTTGAGCAATCCACATTAAACACAGATCATACGCACGCAACCCACACAGGATGATCGAGCTGCGTATGAAGGGCGTGCAGGAGAAAAAGATCTTGGCCCTGTGACAAAAAGCGATGTTGTGGAGCAAGGTAGGCATTGCTGCTGTTGAAGATCAAGCGCAAGGCAATTGTCAGACCTGTACTTTTAAGAAACGCTTTCCTGCATATGCACGCTTTTGAAACGATCGAGACAAATTACCCTTGCTTAATTCATACCCAAGCTTGTACCCAGGGATGAGAAAACACCATACTGTTGCAGCTCACCGCAAATAAGTTCTGCATATGCACGCTTTTGAAACGATCGAGACAAATTACCCTTGCTAATTATACCCAAGCTTGTACCCAGGGATGAAAAAACAGCATACTGTTGCAGCTCACCGCAAATAAGTTCTGCATATGCACGCTTTTGAAACGATTAAGACAAATTAACCATGCTTGTTTCTACCCAAGCTTGTACCCAGGGATGAAAAAACAGCATACTGTTGCAGCTCACCGCAAATAAGTTCTGCATATGCACGCTTTTGAAACGATTGAGACAAATTAACCATCCTTTTTATACCCAAGCTTGTATACCCAGGGAAGAAAAACAGCATACTGTTGCAGCTCACCGCAAATAAGTTCTGCATATGCACGCTTTTGAAACGATTGAGACAAATTAACCATCCTTTTTATACCCAAGCTTGTATACCCAGGGATGACAAACAGCATACTGTTGCAGCTCACCGCAAATAAGTTCTGCATATGTACACTTTTGAAACGAATGACACAAATTAACCATGCTTATTTATACCCCAGCTTGTATACCCAGGGATGAAAAACAGCATACTGTTGCAGCTCACCGCAAATAAGTAAGCTGTTTTGTGTTTTGCCTCTCTTCACAATCAGGTGAGGCACCAACAGGGGATGCATCTCCTGAGGCTGTGGCTGCAGCTGCAGCAAAACGTGTGGAGGGAGGCAAAGATCGTGGGGTAGAGGGTGGAGGGACCGAGAGGGGGGCAGGTCCAATGTACGGAAGGGATCCTACACCTGTCCCCCGAGAGGCAACTCCTCATGTGGGAAAGCAAACTGGTGGACCCTCTGGCTGAACATATGGCTGGAGTTAGTTATTGTCTTGTAAATGGTTAGAGGGGGCTTGTTTTGGATCCATGGCTGCGTTCGCTTGCTTGACTTAGCCTCAGTTAGCACAGACGTGTGTTAGGTATATGAAATTGTGTAGTATGAAAATTCATCTGTTGCTCATGGCAGTTGTTGAGAGCCCATACTTTGTGCATATCTGTACAGAGATTTTGTCCCAAAGCATGTTATAATTGATACCATGTCAGATGAAAATAGCAGCTTTCTGTCTGAGTTTTTCTGGGTCAAAAAGTAAAGAACACAGGCAGTGAAAAACACTCTCCATATTAATTAAGGAAAAGGAGCCGTTGTTATACCGGGCATTGCAAAGCTCCTCCACCATGGAAAGGAAACAACATCCCAAATCAAGAAGTTTGCGGTCGTGGCCCAAAACCGGCTCGTGATGTGGGTTGGTAATGGGAATAGAAAGCCAAAAATCATGGTGGAGTTGCATGGTTGTGCTTTCATTTCTGCAACCCTGAGGGTGTCTGTCAAAGATAAGAGAACAGAACATGGGATGGCTTGTCATTAAGCCTTGGAAAAAGAACATGTAATTACTAGCAGACAATACCAGCACGAAAATGACTTATAAAGCAGACAATAAGTCTACTGGGACGCTCTTAACTGGTTGAAAGGTAAATTAATGTAGGTTGTGCAAACACTAATATGGACTAGGAAAGGATTTTGTTTTGTGTCCTGCACTACCCAATGGATGCAGAGCCACACAACACTCCATCTGGCTGGGAAACAAAATAGGAAGGCTTTCCAATGGGGATCTGGTGGCAGGGAAGCCTGCACATCATCATGAGTATTCCTCAGATATTCCTAGGAATGTTTTCAATGTTTTGTCTCACCTGTATGATTTTGGTTGCAGACATGACTGCCTGTAGGCTTAATTTTCATGAGTGCTGTGGCGTATCGGCCAGTAACTCTGAGGCTGTGGAGTGGGTTCCCTGTGTGGCTTCTGTAAATGGTGTCTATTGCTCCTAGCAACATGGTGTTGAGGGTTTTGCAATGTTTGAGCAAGTGAGGCAACAGTATCCCCTTTTTGGGTAGGAGAAGTGTACTAACAGTAATTAAGTTGAATTAGGTTTATATCACATTTGTTTGGCAGTATGGATCTGAGTTTTATAGCCAGGGGGGTACGTATTGGCAGGGCCATCAGCTAGGTTATCACAGGGAGCTTTTCTTGCATTACTGACAGACTTAGTTTGGTACGTGAATCCACACTGCTGCCTTAACTTTCAAATTTGCGCGCGCAAGCGGAAATTGCAGGAGCAAAGCCTGCAAGAACAGCACATAGACATTTGCTCCCCCCTTCAAGGAGCCTCCATTTCCTTCCATACCATCCTTTTGGGAGTGGGTGGCACCTTATACAACAATCACACGCTGGAGTCTTCTAAGGAGCAGAATTTTGATTGCCAAATACTTAATGAGTATGCTTCTAAGCTTCATGTTCTTTCTGTCAAATACGCTGCCACATTTGTCCATACCAGACGTACCCTTTCCAATATTATCATCAACTCTCATCAGGTGACGGTTTCAAGTCAAGCCTGCACCCAAGGAGTTTTGCAATTCCCAGTACTAGGTAAGAAAGGGTGATTTTTTTTGCCTGCGTAGCTTTTTTCTTAGTTACTAATTTTGATCAGATGTAAATCGCAATGGTAGTATTCGCACTACTCACACAACATATTTATAGCTTTGCGGCTCTAGAACTAACAGATGGAGGGTTTGTGCCAGCAACGAGAAACTGTGCCAGCATGAGGACCTGGTGGCTTTGGTGCGGCTCTAGAACTAACAGATGGAGGGTTTGTGCCAGCAACGAGAAACTGTGCCAGCATGAGGACCTGGTGGCTTTGGAAGGAATTGGAGGTGCTAGGAGGAACTGTCCCAGCAGTCTGGGTTCAGGTCCACCCGGCTCACTTACGTACGCAATGTCTACTTATTCGTTAACTGCCAAACTCTGTATCTCAAATTTTTTTGTGGATCTAATAGAGTGCAAGCCTAGTTTTTTGTGAGTGTGATGACATCTTGACCTATAAATGAGAGGCATGCTGTACATAGTGCCTGTTGCTTCTACTGGTGGATTAACGTGGAAGGCTTTCCATTCAATTCATCTTGGCACGACAACTATTGACACAGTATTAACATGTATCCAGGCCTGCACCTCGTACTATCTAGTCAACTAAGTACATAGTACCATACCTTCATACAAAAACCAGGGGACCCAGGCCTGCACCTCATACTACCTAGTCAACTAATCACACAGTACCGCAAGCATGCTCTATGTCTCAAGTCCTGCCGTGGTGGCTTCCGGCCTGTTTCACGGGGTGGTCCTGCACATTTCACAAGTAGCAAATTTGACAACGTCATCAAATATGAGCTGCAATAAATGCGATTTCAAGCATGAGACACGTAAGCAAGGCATTAGGGAGCACTTTTTTCGCTTCTAGGTCGTATACACATCATCAGCGGCAATAACTGTCAAATATAGCTTCCGTTTCTTAAACCTGTTTTCCAGTGTTTTGCGTAGCAGGAAAGCGTACCTCTGGCAGGTGAGTTGCATACGCCCCCTCAGGCAGGTCCTTGGGCTCATGCACATTGGACATCTGGTTGTAAGCCTTGCTCTTCCTTGCCTCCTCTCCGTGCTCTTGGTGCAGGTGCTGGGGCTGCAAGCAAGTAAATGAGGAGGACGGCACACTAAGATTGGTGGTATTGGACGTTAAACTGTTGCCACTCATTTTGGGTTTTACGAGAAATGCCACCGTCATGAAAATGAAGCATGCCATGGGAACATACATTTACTACTAGTACCATCCCTGGGCTGATACCCTTTTACCTTTTACGGTTACATAAGTATAAAGAAAGACACACTATAAGGGGCAATGGACACCATACGCTTCCATGCACACATACAAGAACCAACACATACCTCCATCGGACCATCAACGTTCTCTGCCCCCTTGGTCTCCTTGGCGATGGACTTGTCAAAGTCCTGCAATGGAAGTCGCAAGTGTTTTGGTAATCTAGCTTGAACTGCGCCTTTTCAAGTCACATACCAAATTCCACAAAAAGAGACAGCATAACGTACTCATTATGGATCCTACCATCTCATGGGTCCATCAGTGTGCATCTGTAGATAGACTCGTGCAATTTTGTGGCACGCACACAACTGATCTAGGCAGTTTATACTTCATCAGCAACCGCGAGATGGCTGTGAGATGTTTACTAGTTACAAGGAAGTAAAAAACCTAACCCTAAACCTTACCTTTATTTTGATTTTGAGGGTATTACATAGTCAAGGGGAGATAGCAAACTCCCTACTACTGAGAAAACAAAGAAATATTGAAAGAAAAAGGGCAGCAAGGGAGGCCGGTTGGACGGGAAGAATGAGGCAAGGGGGGAGGTGTTTAAGGGAAAAAGGTTCAGGCAGAAACAGTTGGACATTAACCCCAAAACCCTAACTCAAGAGCAGCACAAATCAAAAGCGAGCAATGTGCGTGAATTCAGTGATATCAATTTGCTTGTTTCCAAGAACTGGCGTTTGAGTACTACACACACAACTCAACATGTGCATTCAAAGCGTGGAAGCACAAATGTACTACAGTATACAGATTTAGCAAACTAACCCTGACCCTAATCACATTATAAATAATTATTACATTATATAGATCTAGCAAACCCAACACATGAGCAGCCTAGCTTAAACACCATCCCCTGCTAAGCCTACATGCTTTGCTTACACCCACTCACTTAGCATCCATTCACTGCTTAGCATTTCCGGTACTGCCTTCACCTTATCCACTCACGCGCTTAGCTGTTGCCCGATTCTGCTTACACCACCATCCACTCACCCTCCTAGCCATACCCGACGCTGCGCTGCCGGGTGCTGCGTGAGCACCCAGGCCTTCAGTAGTAGCACCAGTAGGCCCTGTGGCAGGCTTGGAAGTTTCTCCGCCAGCCTCGTTGTCCAACTGCGTTCGTTTAAAAGTGTGATTGTGCTTGTCAATGAATAGTGCCTCTTTAAGCAACTGCCTTTTGCAATAAGGTGGACACGCTTCAGCAAGCAGGCGTATAAGTTGGGAATAGTCTAGAATGTATGACATCAAAAGCGCGTGAGCAGGCACTTGATCTTAGAATGTATGACATTAAAAGCGCGTGAGCAGGCACTTGATCTATGTGCTGCACCTCGTATATGACCCTTTTCTAAATAATGAGGCAACATGCATAAGGGGCAAACCATGGGTGCATTGTGAATCATGCAGATTGGCAAGCCACAATGACCTGACCTGATCCCGATGTCACTCCAATTATAACTCCCTTACCTTCTCTCTGCCCGTGCCTTCTTTGGTCCTGCATGCATTCGATAGGGTTAAAGTTTAGCAAAGTATAAAACAGTGAAGCACATTCCTGCATTTGAGTGGGCCTTGCGTTTCGGTGGGTGAGTTGAAAGGGACCGCAATAACTACAATGCAATACAAGTGATCGAGCAAAAGACAAGTATACCAGTAATTACAAAATTCATGGATGGGAACGGACGGAAATTGGAGCTCACACAGCAGAAGCCTCAGGGCAATGTGCTGCTAACCCTCAGAAATCTGAGCACAAGCTCTGTGTCCGCATACGTATTTCATTGTAAAACCTCACAAAGGGCTTTACAATGAAATATGCGGGCGTGGTTCCACGCCTTACAGATGATGAGGTGGAGAAAGGCCATAACTCCATTCGTTTGAAGAATGCCAGATCTCATCTGGACAGCTTTCGTGGTGTGCTGCACCTCAGGTAGTTGTGTTCATTGAATGAGCACATCTACAATTAATGCTCATCTTGGACATCATGAATCCGACATCACCACACAAAGAGAAGCATCGTTCCAGTTGGGGTATCTGGGCAAAAATCCAAACATGCTCCTTTTGTTTGGGGAGGGGGGGGGGGGGTGGAATGGCATCAGGGGGAATGGCACATTAATATGCACATCTCACCAACCACGTTTGCACCAAATCTTATTTCCTAAACCCTAAACCCTCACCTAATGTCTGCCATCAGCACGCGGCCCACCCCAGTGCCTGTGTCATTCAAATGTGACAAACAGGTTGATCAAAGTAGCAAGGAGTGACTCGTGCTTGTTGAGTTTGCAGGGGTTGCGTTCTCTCCTTGAGATGTTACAGGTTCCTAAGCAGATCATTTTATTTTACTGGCTATTGGACAATGAGTAACACAAATAGGGCGAGAACAGTTAGCCCCGTTGAAATGTTTAACAAACAACCCTCCGTTTCCGCACAGATCTGTCAGAAAAGCTCAGAGACGGAGCAATCGGACATGCTGCCGCAACTAATGAGCAAAAGCTGGATATCCCCATCTTATGATATTGTAGTTGCATCTTATGATATTGTAGTTGCATCTTATGATATTGTAGTTGCATCTTAAGATATTGTAGTTGCATCTCAAGATATTGTAGTTGCGTCTTATGATATTGTAGTTGCATCTTATTTGAATAAGGACCGAGCTGGATGCATCAAGCCGAGCTTGCTTGATTGCGGCTGTCAATCAAACAGCGTTTGTTGAAAATGCTGAACTAATTTGGTTTCAGCACGCATACTGCGCACAGATTCTGGTTTCCTACATAGACGTACCTGTCGTGATGTCCTTTGCAGCGGCAGGGTCATGCCTGCGTCATCATCATAGTGTATGACTCATGCGTTAGGACCAAGCAGGCAATTGGGGAAAGTGTATACTACGTGCTTGTACATGAATGGAACAATTGCCAAGGAAACATATACAGGTAGATAGATCCGTCAGGCGTAATTGTCTGACGTTCTATCTACCTGTGCATGATTCCCTTTCAATATGCTGTCGCGTAACTAAATAGGCCATGCTATGACACAAGTGCCGCCAGCAGCGTCGTTGCGAAATAACACGGCAGAACGACCATTATGATTCATCAGAGCAAATAAATGTGCGCCCTAAGCAGGAAGCTGGCATGCATGATCTAGGGCTCGCTCTGGAGCCATTGAATGGGTATGCACAGGAATTCAAATTCACGTGTTCCCCTGTGCGTTCTGAAGATGATGTGATGCCACCCAAAACCACTGGAAGCGAGCGGGTTCAGCGGTCCACAGTTCATCCCCTCACCTGATAGCTTCCTTTCCAGCTTCAGTTACGTTTGGGTCCTGCAGCTTTTGCTCCGCGAGTCTCTTCACTTCGGCGTCCGACATGATGTTAAAATTTAATTTTATTGATATTCTTTATTTTATTGATATTCTTTAATAACTATTTGTCTTCCCTTTTGAACCCAGATCAAACCTTCCTGGAACACATGTAACGATTTAATTTGAGATGCATTTATGAACTGAGATAGATGGTGATCCTTCATACCCTGCTGTCTTGCCTGAGGCTGAGTTTGGCAGTAGGATTGCCCGGCACTCCCCGCCAAATTCATCCTTTGGACATGAGTGTGCTGCAGCAGCAGAAGGCACTTGAACAGATACATCAACCGCTGGCAGCGATCAATGTGCCCAAAACCAAGCTCAGTTTACAGCGACATGCGCACCTGCATGTCAGCAAGACTCAGTTGGAAAGGTAAAAACTACATGCGCAGATAAACAAAACACGTGCATGCACACACACACACACACACACACACACACACACACACACACACACACACACACACACACACGCACGCACGCACGCACGCACACACACACACACACATGCACGCACACAACAGACACACACACATTCACACACACACACACACACCTACACACACGCACGCGCGCACACACACACACACACACACACACACACACACACACACACACACACACACACACCCAAACATACACATTCACATTCACATTCACGAACACGCAGTGGCAGAGGCACCTGGGTAGATGTTTCATGGAACCTGAAGCCAGGCGTATTTCCGTACCCTCCTGGAAAGGTAATTTGTGAAGAGCAGTGGAACCTGAAATCCACTTGTGCTCTCATGAGTGTGTTCATCTTAGTGCAATGCAACCTAATTTACTTTGCTCAGCACGGGTCTGTGCACATATGCTCACGCAATCACTCTTATGTGGACAAACACACACACACACACACACACACACACACACACGCACACACACACACACACACACACACACACACACACACACACACACACACACACGCACACACACACACACACACACACACACACACACACACACACACACACACACACACGCACGCACGCACACACACGCACACACACGCACACACGCACACACACACACACATTGTATGAAACGCATACACACACATACACATTTGTGATGTGCATGCATGTGTTATCAATGTGAGCAGGCATGCCCAAACATTCAAACAAACCTCTTGCACGTAGAGCTTGTGTGGGCACGTACCCCCAGGGCTTACAGTACGTGGTCAATATGTGAACACGTCTCTTGCAATGCGCAGTATGATGACTGGATCGCACTCTATCCGAGTGCGGCTCTCTTGAACATTACCACCATCGCACCTGTCAAGTTCAAATATGCCTTTACCTCTCCCACTCACATCCTGGAGGGCAAAGGAAGATTCAGGTTTGTTAACTTGGTATGTTATGCTTTCTGGCAGGCAATGTATGATAGGAGTATCTCTTAGTTGGGAGGTGGCTTAATTTGGTTGTTAACACGACAGCACCCAATTAAGCTGCTAGGTGTGCGCTTAAATGCAGCGCGCCTCGGCACGCTCAGTTGCTCTTACTAGGTGTTCAGGTGCAAAGCTGGACTCTGCATCTTCCTCCTTGCTATCTAGCTATGGATCGCAAATTTGTTGCTAGCTATGGGGCGCAAGTTGTTGCTAGCTATGGGGCGCAAGTTGGTGCTAGCTATGGGGCGCAAGTTGGTGCTAGCTATGGGGCACTTGCTTTCTCACTAGCTAGCTATGGGGCGCTAGCTAGATAGTTATGGGGCGCAAGTTGTCACTAGTTATGGGGCGCAAGTTGTTGCTAGCTATGGGGCACTTGCTTTCTCACTAGCTAGCTATGGGGCGCTAGCTAGATAGTTATGGGGCGCAAGTTGCTGCTAGCTATGGGGCGCAGGTTGTTGCTAGCTATGGGGCGCAAGTTGGGGTATGTTGCATGTGGGTATGTGGGTATACACGGCGTGCTGCATGAATGCATATGTAATGCATGTGGGTATGTGGGTATACATGGCGTGCTGCATGAATGCATTTGTAATGTGATATGACCACGAGATGCCCTCCTCGCAGGAGCAAGGGACTTGCGCGTAAAGAAAAGGGATTGTTTTGTGTCTGTCAGAGTATTGCCATCTCCAATTCCTGGCTTCCAGGAAAAGAAAACTGTCATCAAGCTTGCAGGATGGGTCTGTTAGGACGGGTCAAGTTGCTACACCTGGACACATTTTACAACTTCACCGAAGTTTACCCAAACAGAATTTAACAAGCTGTCGTGCCCACCCACCAGGTTCAAGCTCATCAGCTACCGCCAGGACATGGTGTTTGCCCTCATCAGAGGAGGCCTTGTCGCCCCATCGTTGGCAGCTGTCAGCGAGGTCATCAAACTGGTGCAGCCGAATGAGCCACTGCAAATCCATCTGGCACTGACGTCGGCAAGCAGGTGAGGAATTGGCGGGTGCGGTTTAAGGTAACAGGCTTTCATAAGCGATGTGTACGTGCGTGTGCGTGTGTGTGTGCGTGTGCGTGTGTGTGCGTGTGTGTGCGTGTGTGTGCGTGTGTGTGTGTGTGTGTGTGTGTGTGTGTGTGTGTGTGTGTGTGTGTGAGTGTGTGAGTGTGTGTGTGCGTGCGCGTATGTGTGCGTGTGTGTCCGTGCGTGCGTGCGTACGAGTGTGTGTATTTGTGTGTGTGTGCGTGTCCATGTGTGTGCGTGCAAATTTACGTGTGTTGATATTTATTTGTATCAGTGGCACATTGGTGGTCACGTCAAACAGATACTCCAGCCGCAAGCAAGGTGCGTGGTGACACTACCTCGTAAGCTGCTGCAAGCCCGTTTCCGCTTGGCACTGACTTCATCGATAAGCGGGTGAGAAACTGACATTACATTCCTGAATAGGCACCTCTGAGCTGCTGCACGTCTTTTTTTTGGCATTGACTCTTGGCACTGACTTCATCGCCAAGCAGGTGAGAAACTGAGATGTGGCATTACTGAGTAGGCACCTCTGAGCTGGTGCACGTCTTTTTTTTGGTGTGGACTTTTAAGTTTGAGTCGGGTGAGGCAGTAGCTGAGCGCTTTAAGCGTCTACAAGTCGTTAATTACACTTGTGCTCTATCTGACTGGAAGGTGTTCTGGCTGGATGTGCTCTATCTGACTGGAAGGTGTTCTGGCTGGATGTGCTGTCTTACTGGAAGGTGCTCTGGCTGGATGTGCTCTATCTGACTTCATGTGAGCAAGGAGGGAGCAAATAAAGTTACGCAGGCAATGAGATCACGCTTCCCTCATTGATAATGGAGAAGGAGCAACGCTGTTGTGCAAAGCCAATCACAATGCCTATCACAATATGCTAGTCTGCGTGTAAGTTATTGAGTTGGACTTTGAACAGGGAACTTGTGACCAAAAGCGCTGGCAATGTTTAATCTCGCCACCGTGTGTGTGCAGCGAAGAGCTTGCGTGCAGCGTGTGCAGCGAAGAGCTCTTGTGCAGCAAAGAGCTTGTGCGGCAAAGAGCTTGTGCAGCAAAGAGCTCTTGTGCAGCGAAGAGCTCTTGTGCAGCGAAGAGCTCTTGTGCAGCAAAGAGCTCTTGTGCAGCATGTGCAGCGAAGAGCTTGTGTGCAGCGTGTGCAGCGAAGAGCTCTTGTGCGGCAAAGAGCTCTTGTGCAGCATGTGCAGCAAAGAGCTCTTGTGCAGCATGTGCAGCGAAGAGCTTGCGTGCAGCGTGTGCAGCGAAGAGCTTGTGTGCAGCGTGTGCAGGGAAGAGCTTGTGCAGCGTGTGCACTGTACGTGTGCAGCCAAGAGCTTGTATTGCGTGCACTGTGCACATAGGGTTGGCCAGAACCATATGTATATACGGTGTATTTACGGTATTTTTGGCAGGGAAATCATCAAATATACGGCCATATACGGTGTATACAGGAATGTGTCATACGGTCTTTTGGGATGTTCAATACAGTAAATACACGTATAATACAATCGTATTTTAAAGCAACTTCGGGAGTGCCAATTTTTGACCCAAAATAGACCCGATTCGCCTTAAAATCACCCAAACGTTCCCAATTCTTTTCCAATATATATGTTATTAATTATATAATAGCATTGGAAGCTCACTGAAAGGCCGTTTCTGGGGCGGAAATTGCCTAAAAACGGCAAAAAACGGCTAAAAACGGCAAGTTTTGCACGGCCCAATTTGTTCAATACGGTAAAACACGCGTTAAATACGATACAACGTATTATACGAATACGCCGTATGACACATCCCTGGGTGTAATTTATATGGTTTTGGCCAACCCTACGTGCACAGCATATGCTTTAAGTGTGCTGCGTCTGCTAAGTTGCTTGTTCTTGCTGATTCCACAAGAAGAGAAAAGGGTAAGAAAAAGCTCCGCAGGCAACAAGAACCACTTTCCACATAAATGAAGGAGGAAGAGCCCTGACTTCTTTGTTGATTGCTCATGAAGTGTTTCTGGCATGCAGTATGCAGTGTGCATTTTGCGTGTGCTGCACACACACACACACACACACACACACACTGTATGATTTTGCACTGGGTGCACCTTTGTACAAGTCATTGGTGGAGCAATTTTGCTTGGCATTGAAACGGCTCCTTTTTCTTGATCAATGTGGGGAGTGGTCATTACTGCCTGCGTAGTTTTAAATGTTTTGTGCAGTGCTGGTTGCACAATGAGCATGCGTGATGCGCATGTCAGCAGTGCCTCCAGCTGCGTGGCACTCTTTTGTAACATCATCTGCACCTGTGACTGCTGTGCCAGCTTCACACACACACACACACACACACACACACACATACACACACACATACACACACACACACGCACACACACACACGTTTTGTTTGCACGCGCAGCGAGATGCTCGTGCAGTGGGTGACCAGAGACCCTGGTGCTCCTTTAGTTCGCTGGGGCTCATCCCCGGGTAATCTGAAGCACACAGCCCAAGCTCGCTCTTTCACATACACGCGTGAGGACATGTGCGGTGGAGCAGCAAAGGGGGTGGGTGCCTGCGACAAAAAGTACATGAACAAATGTACGCACGGGGTGATTACACCATAAGCATGGATTAGGGTTTAAACGGAAGCATGGATTAGGGTTTAAACGGAAGCATGGATTAGGGTTTAAACGGAAGCGTGGATTAGGGTTCAAACGGAGATGTTGGTGTTGGACAGCAAAGGACTTGTCTGTGATCTTCGCTTCATTATGTGGCTAGGATGCACTTGTATCAGGATGCAATGCTCAGCATGCATTATGGTTGAGGTGCGTAATTCGGAGGGTGCATCGTCAAAAGAACTAGATCAATGTGCCTTGTAAATTGTGTGTGTGTGTGTAGTAGGGGTGTTGCCTGCCTGGGCATGTAGCTCTGTGTGTGTGTGTGTGTGCGCGCGCACGTACATGTGTATGTATGTGCGTGTGTGTGTGCACGCGCACGCGCTTGCCTGTGTCCATGCGTGCCTGAGTACTCCTGGCAAAGGCACGCCCTTGTTGATCAAGAACACGCTGGACAAGAACATGCTGGACAAGAACATACAGGCTGGTTTGTGCCCTTTCTAGACTTGCGTCAGGATGCGTGGATGCTTTAAGATGTGTGTGCACCGGTGCATAGGCCCTATGTATTACGTTGCCTATGAATGTTGCACACACACACACACACACACACACACACGCACACACACACACATAAGACGAATATGTACCCATTCAAGCGCGCGTCATCATGCATGTATACAAAAAATAAAAATGTGCTCGTTTGAGAGCAAATTTTGATTTCTTATTTGTACGCAAAGACAGGCTAGTTGGACTTTTCCCTGTTTTGTGCTTACTTTATGCTTGTTCAGCAGCAATTCATCGTACACACATACGTACACGTGCTCACAAATTCGCTACCTGAAGCCAGGAGCCTGTCAATATCATGACTTTTGGACATCATGTGTCGATTGGTAAATAAGCTGCTGAAGCCCATAGCCCATGTTTTCTACTTTCTTTGTTCCCATTCAAGAGTACGTCAAGCCAAAAAGGAGCTTGCGGCTGATTAGCTAGTTGGAGGGGGTAAAGTCGTAACAGGTTGGAGTTGGGGAACCAGCCCCAGAGATGATATTTCATTAATAATAAAAAAACTGCTAAATAGAAAAAATGTCACTTATCATT
>Ga0307947_1000816_pt1 | contig 23368 bp, 36 predicted proteins | sample OrgLakmetagen232_FD_201840 | JGI IMG/M metagenome (GOLD analysis project Ga0307947, IMG submission 201840) | Saline water microbial communities from Organic Lake, Antarctica - #232 | ecosystem: Environmental > Aquatic > Non-marine Saline and Alkaline > Saline | place: Antarctica: Organic Lake...
AAGTGCCTAGCCCTATTCCCTTGATTTTCTAGCGTTTTTGGTTTGGTTACAGGCTTTTTTCCAAGCTTCCGCTCAGATGCCCACCAGAGGCATATATAGCGATGTAACCTTACCTTACCTTACCTTAGGCCTTGAGTAAAAACACCAGTCTGTTAGAAACAGCTTTTCATACTAGGTACAAGGAAAATCCAAAGCAATCAAAGCATCGTCAGATCCAAAGCAATCAAAGCCTTACAAATGCAAAGCAACCATAAGACGTCGTCAAGAGCAACAAACTGTCCAGAAAGCTTAAACAGACACCCTCGCAAGACTATCGATTGCTGCCGCGCAAGCCCGGGCGAGCTATGCTGGCCCTTGCACCGGTGTTGGTAGTAGCCCATCTCCTCCTCCTCACAGCAGGCTGCTGTCTGTCTGCCTCCTCCTCGTCACTCCCGCCTTCGTCAGGCCTTTCTTTTTCAATACCCCCCTTATCCTCAACCACGCGTGCATGACCACGGCCAATGACCCTGCCTGCGTGCACCTGTCCTGCCTCGCTCCTCGTTGCTGACTCCACACTGCTTCTCCCTGAAGACCGTCGCCCCTTTGTCATCTCCTCCGCCTCCTCTCCCTCCTCCCCCTCGCCGTCACTATCTGCCCACTCCTCTAACATCTGGTCCAGCCGAGGCCTCCGTAATGCATCCTCCACGCTGCCTGAGACCACTGCCCGCCCACCACTTCCTGCCCCTACCACAGGAGCCCCCTGCACTACTTCCTTCTTCTTCTTCCGTCCCTGTGTGCTCAGCGTAACCCAGCCATCTGCCTCCTCAATTGCACTCAGGACACTCCTCCTCTCCTGCTGCTCCCCCTCCCCCCCATCCACCACCTGCACCACCTCAGCCTCAACATCTCCTTGTTCCCCACCCCCCAGGCCCTTCCCACCCCCACTCCCAAACGCGCTCTCAAAGTTCTGCAGCTCAGCCACCGCAGCCTCCCACCACGCAGGGTCGTTGAACAGGTCGTTTGCCTCCTGGCCGCCCTCTTCACCATAGCTGGCAGCTAGGGCTGACAGGGCTTGCTCACTGAGCTCACCCTCTTCATCCTCACTCACATCTTGCCCGCGGTCAGGAAGCTGCGAGAAGGGAGGCAGGTGTAGGGTATGGAATTTTATTAATCGGTGCATGGGTACGTTTTGGGGCCAGGTCACAACTTGCGAGCATATTTACGCGGGGTACTTTGTAAGGCATCTTAAATGAGGCATGAGATCAGTGTTTAGCGTGCGTATGCACTTTTGGAGGTGGAAAAAAGATTTCGTACAGGCAGAAGTTACAGACAGGAAGTTCCGAGCATCAAGCTGTTGATGCCTGAGCTCTGAAAAGGACACAGGCGTCCTGCATACATTTGACTGGTCTATAGCAATGAACAAATGTGCAGGCAACAAGGAGGGCCTGTAATCCAGAATCCAGAAATTCACGTTTGACCTCAAAAACAGCCATCGGTTTCTGAGGTACAGCAAAGGACACGAGAGGCAGCAGCATTATCACTGAATGTGTTATTTCCAACATTCAAAATCACACGCTCAAGGCAAGATAAATCAACAGACATCAGACATTTGCATATGAGGAGGTGGGCATGGCAGGCTGCAGGAATACCTCCACGCCTCTGGAAGTACACACACACGCACGCGCGAGCACGTATCATGCTGTGCAACATGAAGAACACACAGCCTTTTTTCTCACCTGAGGGGGTGGGCCGGTGGGCATGGCGGGCCGTAGGAATACCTCTACGCCTTTGGGGGCCCACACACAGATGCGCACGTCACGGCGTGCACCAGGAGCGTACACTGTCACCCAACCTGGCACTCCTGTGTGCCAAACAACGGTCAGCATGAGAGGGCTTGGTGACGACTGGTGAGTAAATGAGGAGCATGTGTGTGACAAAATGCTGTTTGCAAATGCCTAGGTGGAAAGGAGCTAAGCTGTTAAAAATTGTGATTATGCGTCATGCAGGGGCCCTGCCTTTGTTTTATGTGGATGGAACCAGGGGTATGTAAAAATATACCCCAGGTTGCTCGAGCAAAATGGGATCTCTGGGACCACGCCTTTCTTCAGATGGTGGACGGCAAGGGCAGCACGACGATCCAATTGCCCATGAGACTGATTCCAAAACCATTTTGCTCTCAACCGCTCTAGAACACACGTATGAAAACGATGAGGGATGTCCGAGCACAGAAATCTGCATCGACTACAGGTGGATTTCACATTTGACCTACACACACGCATTATAGGCCTGACAACAACCCCTGCAGCCACTGCACAACACAGATGCGCAGTAGGCATGAGAGCAACCCCAGCTGCCATTACAGCAATCGCCCTACCCTGTTTAAGCAGCAGTACCAATCACCCAAGTGCTCAGAACTTGAATATGACAACTTCCTGTTGTCCTGACACCGCCCACACCTGTCTGCCCATTGAGCTTTTGCCTCATCCACGCACCTTGACCACCGCAGAACAGGCACAAACATTCATGAAACTACGTAGATAGCATTCCACACGTCTCCAGACCTAAAACCGTGACATCTGCTGATAAATCTGTGCCTCCATCAACTTTTTGACCACCATGCATGCGTCACAGTGCACACCATATTCCATTGACACAATATTACAGGGACACGTATCCGTCCCACCTGACATTGCCACATCTGCCAGAGGGCCTCGTCTTCAATCCACCTTAACGACCACAGGATTTGGTCTTTCATAATAGTTAGATGAGACACACCAAAAAACATCTCCTCACCTAACACCACCACATCTACCAGAGGGGCGTCTACCTTCACCACCTCCTTAACCTTATCCACCTGTTGTCTCCTGGAAAGTCTGGAACCACTTGTGTACGACACACATCCTCAACACAGTGCACACGACGTTTCCTCCCACCTGACACTGCCACGTCTGCCAGAGGGCCTCTGCCTCCATCGACCTTGACCACCAAGGGGTGAGGCACCAGCCCTCCTCGAGCAGCCACAGAGTCAGCACACCACAAAGCCCTGCTGTCAACCACTGAGGTGCTGCCATCAGGCTTGCTGTAACTGGTACCAGTGCTGCTGCTACTGCTGTCGGTGCTGCTGTTCGTGCTGCTGTTTGTGGTGTTACCCGAGTGGTTGTTCATGCTGCTGCTGCTGCTGCTGCTGCTACTGATGCGGGCGTTCTTGTCAAGGTCAGCTGTGTTGATTGTGTCTGATTCCTTGCTGTCTTCTGCCGGGGGCTGTGGCTCTTGTGGTTTGGGTTTGGCCTGGGGATGCCAAGGCAGTAGGAGGCAAAATTAGTCACTGGCATTCGTGAATACTATAGGATCTAGTACGGGTACACCCGAACGGGGGTACCTTGTCAGCGCCACCCCTACCATAAAAACAGGCCGCCTTTCATGCGAGGTTATATCGGAATATGCTTCTGTATGAGCAGGGGCTTGGGCGTTTTCTTTCGACAGCTTGACATTGAAGACAGTCAAATAGATAATGTCATCAGGTTGAGCAGGCAGTGGAAAAGGAGGTGGTCGTACCGTCATAAAGGAGATCAGAATGCTGTTTATTCAAACGACTTTGCTTCTGATTACCATGTCGCCCTTTCATTCCAAATATCTCACTCCAACTTGCCCAGTTTGAAACTATGGTGAAAGGGGCTGTGACACCCAACGCCCAAGTGGAAAATAGCTTGATTGCTTATGTAGTGATTCTTGTCTGGGGTTGGCCAGAACTGTGTACACGCACCGTACGTGACCGTATGTAAGGTGAGCTGTAAAAGGGGAAACACACACCGTACATACACATACACCGTACATACACATACACCGTACATACGTATACATGTATGGTTCTGGCAAACCCTTTTTTCTGATTTTAGCTGAAAAGCTCCCAGTTGTGACTGCCATGTTGTGCATGTGTGTGTGTATGTCTCAACGTGTAAGGTGAATGTACCTTATAGTGGATATGGTGTGCAAGAGTATGATGTGTACGGATTAAGTTTTGTTTGAAATACAAAAGCCTTCAGCCTAGCATAGTCGCTCGGGATCCCCCAACAAAAAAACCGACCAAACACATTGACAGCTGCACTTAAAAATACGGAGTAAGGACATGAGCAAACGCTGCACGGCCCCGACAAATTTATTTATAAGCACACACACATTTGCGCACATACAAACTGCAAAATATACTGTGCCTTGTTCTGTCCTCTGACACACACGCCAACAAATCAAGTTCCGTTTATTTCTATAACCCCCTGATCACAGCTCAGCAATCGTGCACGAGGGGGTTGCAGGATCTGCCAACTAAGGCTGACTAACACTACCAGCTACCAGCACAAACCAACTCTGCCACCTAAGGCTGCCTTATCGCTACCAGCCTCCTCTTTTCTTACCCCTTCACACCACACCTTAAGCAGAGGCTCCCCACGCACGCGTAGAGTGCTAGGGCTGTAGAAGGCCAGCCAGGTCGAAGAGGGTGCAGCCAGCACGTCCATACGCACCAGGTCACCCCAGTAGTAAGTGCCCGAAGCTGGAATAGCAGGGCCCCCCAGCTGTACAATAAACGAGGGCCATGTGGGAGACACGTGCGTTTTGTGCCAGCCAGCTTAGCCAGCTGTCCAAATACGATCAGTGTCACAAGAACTATCACAACCACTGTCACAAGTTTGCAGGTTTTATATGGGCAAAGTTCCTTGTGCTCAGAAGTTTGCCTATCCAGTGCTTGACAACAATTATGGGGAAGGAAGGGTACGTGAAGTGGTGGTGTGTTGATGACGAGGTTGGTAAATACCCAGATGTTCTCTGCCTGAGTAAGGCGCAAACTGTAGCCACGACTTAGTCAGCAAACACATGCACGTTCAGGCACGCACACACAGGCATGGTAATTCCCTTAGTGATGGCGAATGATATTGGAGCGGCTCACCTTGGCATCCCCCTTCACCTCAGGCCCTAAGCCCAGCGCTGCCAGGTCTTTGGGTGTGGGAGGCAGGATGGCAGACAGACGCTTTCGAGGATGCAACAGGCGGAGCTGGTTGGGGGTGAGCATGTGGGGCACACGGTGGTCCAAGTGGACACCAGGTGTGTCTGTGCGTGTGCGTTTGTGTGTGTCTGAGTGTGCGTGTGCGTGTGTGTATGTGCACGCGTGTATGCTTAGGTGGATGCCTCTGCTGCTTTTGTGTGTTACGTGTTTGTACAAATTCCCAAGCAATTATCCGTGCATGCACTTCTGACACAAAATTTGATTGTGCACTTAGTGATTCGAATCAGTCTCTCCCTAGGTAATATATGTTGCCTGACTTGCTTGGACCCACACCCAGCGCTCCTGACCGGCAAACCTCTCTGAGTTGCTTGTTGCTGAGCCGCAAAACAAACTCCTAGCGAATTTCAAATCTAAACTAGCTAACGGCTGTTAGCAGCTTACAAACATTTGCCTCATTTGCACCCGAGCAACCTTCTCATCGCCTGGTCACTAAACAGCCCTCCGCACCCAAACGCAAACCCCCTTGTGTACTCTCCACGCCTTCCAACATAACCACATAAGTCACGAGCAGGTACCCTTAAATGTAACAATATGACGTTAACAAACTGGTACTCAATTACTCCTTTAAGCAGTGCTACCAGTCCTAGCGTGGAGCTGATTGGGTAATATGCACCACCCCCTAGCTCGCCCAACAACGTTCCCCCTGCGCACGCGATAAGACTTTTACACCACATTTAAACTCATCAGGCAGCATTCCTCCTGACACAACAAACCATCGCAGGCACGTACAGCACCCCCAGCTTATAGAATTGCATCCCACCACACAAGAAAGCCAGGAGGCAGGTGCATTACACAATACTCATCAAACAGCATCCCACCACACACAAAAGCCAGGAGGCAGGCGCACCACCCAATACTCGTCAAAAAGCATCACACCTGACGCGGAAGCCAGGAGGCAGGCGCATTACCCAATACTCATCAAACAGCATCCCACCACACACGAAAGCCAGGAGGCAGGCGCACCACCCAATACTCGTCAAAAAGCATCACACCTGACGCGGAAGCCAGGAGGCAGGCGCACTACCCAATACTCACCAAACAGCGTACCCCCTGACACAAAAGCCTGCAAAGGTATGATGCCCAATGTGGTGCCAGGCATGGGGCTCTCCACCGGTAAGTAGCGGCTGCTGGAACGAGCTGCAGGGTCAAAATTGCCTCCATCAAACAGGCTCATGTCCTGTGTTGTGGTGTGCATTGAGTCCCAAGATTTCTATGACATCTGCGGATGTGTGGAATGTACGCCCCTTCAATGGCCCCTAAATTAATGGCTGCGTATATGTAGGTTTCAATGCCACGTTTGTAATGAAACGGATGCGAAATTTGCGGATGCAAGTGCCACTTCATAATACAAAGAGGCCGCGTTGATGCATGTGCCAAACTGTTGATCGTTTGCATCTAGCTATCAAGGTAGTGACTTGCACCTCACTAGCTGAAGAAGGGGTGACATTACGGTGTGAATACCTATTACTTAGCAAAAAGCAGTACGTGTACGAATTTACACCCCGGTTTGAAAAGATGCCTAAATGACGTACACAGAGGCACACCTTGAGCATCGCTCGCACAAACGCGCTCTTGCCAACATTTGCAGCTCCCACGACGTACACATCCCGCCCTTTGCGCTCTGCACACACTTTTGAAGTGGCGGCACTCACGCCTGAGCACGCGCGTGTGTGTTTGTATACGAGTGTGTGTTTGTATACGAGTGTGTGAATTCATGTGTGTGTACGTGTGAATGTGCTGTGTGTATACGTGTGTGTACACAAATGCATGTAAAAGTGTGTACCTGGCAGGAACCATCATTGTGCAGGTCAGGCTGTCATTAGTATTTTATAGCTCGGCCACCCTAGCGCGGCCATAAATAAAGCACCACTGACTGCACATCTGGTAAAATTTTCCTGGGCCTACCATGCAAAAGCTACTTTTGCTCCCAAAGCTTCCCACATGCCCACAGGTACCTACCTTCCCCGATGCGACTAGACACTAAATGGCAGCTGATGACATTCAGCTTTTTGCGCACGGCGGCATCAGTGAGCCACTCTGCCACGTCCTGAAATGAGGTGGGGGTAGTGTGTTCACGTTCTGTTAAGGTAAACAGTGCATGTATATGAACAAAAGTAATGGATATTAAAGAGAGAGAGAGAGAGAGAGAGAGAGAGAGAGAGAGAGAGAGAGAGAGAGAGAGAGAGAGAGAGAGAAAGCATTCATGCAAGCACGTGCAAACAAAATGTGCCAGCAAAAGCATGGACCACAGTAGGGTTTGCCAGAGCCATGTTTACGCAATGCATAAATTTAGAGTTGGCAGGGAGATCGAGTGGCTCCTTTTCCTCAACTAATGTAGGTGGCGTCCAGCGAAACGCATGCTGACTGTTCACCGCTCCGTCCAGCCCTCATCATGAAGCAAGTTATAAGCCTTATTAAAAGGGCTGTGAACCACACAAAAAAAAGCAGGGCAAGGATCAAACCACCAACTTAAAACGGATAGATACTCCCCAAGAATGCAAATTTGAATTGCAAGAAGCCCAGTCATGCACACACTTCTTCTCTTTCAAGTGCCCTGTTATTGCCCCAGTTGCCCCATGTTTGGAATGCATTCATTTTTTATTCGAGTTCCAGTGCCACCCATAGAAACAGGCAGTAGCAGTAGCAAGGATGTCAGCAAAGTCCATTAGCGTTCATTTCAGGTGTAAAAAGCACTCTCGTGCATTGCCATCACCACGCGCACAATCTGCTAAAAAAAACTCTGGTGCACTCGATTAAACCTTTGATCTGTAGCAACTTTGGTGCACTCAACCCTTGATCCAGTGTGCCAGCTCTGGCACACACAACCAAACCTGCGACCCAGTGTGGCAACTCTGGTGCACTCGGCCAACCTTTAATCAAGTGTGTCAGCTTTAATGCACACAACCGAATATACCATCTGATGTGGCAGCTCTCTGGTGCACACCACGTACCCTAGGGTGTGCCATTTCTGGCAGCAGGTCCATCTTGGTGCCCACGAGAATGATGGGGTTGGGGCCCACCACGTCCCGCACCTAAATGAAGCGTCAGTTAAAACCATTCAGATGAAACAAAAGCAAGGCATTGTATGTTTATGTTTGTGTTTGTGTTAGTTACACAATATATAAAAAAGAAGAAAATAAGGAGCAGCAGCAATAACACAGCTAGCAAAAAAGAGAGACTCACGACACAACAAGTCGAGCAAGAGAGCTAACTGAGGAGCGGACACAGGCCTGTCTAGTCCTGCCAGTGTGGTCAAGGCAGGCATGGAGGCATAGTATGATACATACCGTACTGCGCTTGGTTGTTTTGCGAGTAATTATAATTATTGAGGCCCCTCGCAATAAGTCAAGCCGAAATTAAATAAAGTTTTTCAGACCTCGCAACACTTAGACTTTTTAATGCGGTAGTTTCTGGGTCCCCCAATGGAACCCCATCGCCTTAAGGGGCAAGCATCACTATTTGAGCTAGGTTGCACCAAATGGAAGCGCACAGAGGACGATGTTCCCGCTCAGGAGCTCATCATCCGCCTCGGGCCTGATGTGCAGCAGGCAGTAGCAGCCAGGGATGCAGCCATTGCAGCCAGCATTGCATCCCGCCCTGCCCCAGTTAAGAGGCCTGTGGGGAGGCCCAAGGTGCTTGCACCATTGGGGGTGCAAGCCCCTCCAGGAGAGAGGCATGTGTGGGCATGTGGGCACCCTGGAGATTTCAGAGACCACCACGGAGGAGGACGAGGGGGAGGAGGAGGGGGGGGAGGCAATTCAAGAGTAACTCCTCAGGCTGAAGTTAGGAGCCCTGAACTCGTCTCAGACTTTGATGTAAACCAGCACTGAATAGATACAGAGAGGAGAGCACAAGAAATCCTTAAATTCACAAAGTTCGCAAATTTCCCCACTTTTCAGGGGCCTCGCAAAAGCTTAATGCTCGCAAATTAATTACTCTAATTATTTTGGCACCTCGCAAAAAGTAGGCCTCGCAATACTAAAAACGCAGTACGGTAGGACAATAAATAAGGGTCGAATGAGGAGCAATTAAAGGGCCTGCACGGTACTGCAAGAAGGCAGGCAGGCAAAAGTAGACATAACCTGTCACGCTAGATAATGAAGCTGCTCCAGACGTGATGTGGCGAGCCAGGGTGCCCGCGCAGCACCAATAGGTAGTGTAGAAAGAGCCCTATAAAGAAAGTGAGCACTCCGCACAGCGACTGAAACTGAAGAGCACAGCAGATGGAGCTAAACAGCACCAGCTTTTTAACCACCCACCTTCCCCATGAGGGTGCCCGAAGCATCTGTCAGGTCGACCACCATCACCACCACAGCCTTTTTGCTGCGCACCTCCTGCAAGAGAGAGAGAGACAGCATAGCAGTGAAGAGAGTAGAAGTAGACTTAAGAAGAAGAAGAGAGTAAATGTATAGCAGTGCGATGGAAGTGGCACGCAAGTATGACACACATCGGAGGCAAAGCAATTAAGCGTATTAAAATCTTTTTCATTCATTACCATGCACAATAGGATCAAACAGAATTATAAATAATTGCACATTTCACATGAATGTGCGTTGTGCGTATCGGACATGTACCGCCCACAATTACTGTAGGGAAACTGTTTTCACAGTTCTGGGGCTGCTCATCTCAAGACTTTGAAAGACAAGTATGCAAACATGCAGGGATGGGTCATACGGCGTAGGCGTATTATACGTCGTATCGTATTCATCACTTATTTAACCGTATTTTTCGAATTGCTCCGTATAATACGATTTTGAGCACTTAACGAATATTGCAGCCACAAGCCCCCCAGAGCCCCCCAGAAGCACTCTTAGGCCCTCTAGAGCCCCCCAGAGGCACTTCCAAGCCCTCTAGAACCCCCAGAGGAACTCCCAGCCCCTCAGAACGTAGCATGATCACTTGCTTATTGCTACCACAACCCAGAAGGTGGTGCCTATAGCGTAGATGAATTGTGCAACAGCTGCATCCACACAAGCCTTGGTCACTGCCCTCTTGCTGCAGGTGTCCAATGACTGTGTAGATGCTGCTGCTGATGTGCTTGCTGTAGTCCTGTGCAGGTGCCTCTCTTTTCCTGCATGCTCCTCCCTCTGAGCGCTAGCGTCGGCAATTTCTCCCATTGCTAGCGAGCGCTGCGACTACGCCCTGAGGATTCCTGCCGGGTCAGCTTTGCATGCTGCTACACCTACGCTGGGATTCTGCCTCATGAAGTGCTCGCGGACGCGGGGGGCACCGCTGCTGAAATCTCGGAATTCTGGCATCTGGCATCTTGTCAGTCTGCCCCTTCTGTCCCATAACAACAACACGATGCCACTCAGGGTCTTTACCGGGAGGCATTATAATGTTCTGGAGGCTGGGGGGGAAATTTGTGGTGGTTGGAGGGTGGTTGGTGCAAGCCCAGGGTACCCCCCCAAAATAGCATAAATACGTTTTCGTATTATACGCGTATTGCGTATTAATAGCGTATTATACCGTATGGGACGTCTCAAAAGTCCGTATGACCCATCCCTGCAAACATGTATATGGTCGACTCTAGTTATGAGACTTGCACAAGAACTGATATGAGCTACGCAAAGGACGCGCATTTTTTGGGGTTTGTCCTGAAATATTGGAGCAGCAGAAGCAGCAAAGGTGCGTCAGTGGTCCAAACTCCAGCCAGTTAACGATTATTGGCACCCAACAAATAATGCACTTACAAATCAGGACAGCAGAGCCCTGTGTTTGCGGTTACCTAATGATTTTAAACTTTCATGCATTTGCAGCTGCACTGGCTAACCTCTTGGGGAAAGTACTACAGCAATAATGTAATTGAACCCCACGAGTTTGCACACACACACGTGCTTTTAACATTTTGCAGGCAAGAGGACAGGTACACATCGCATAGTGTAATTAAATGGGCACCGTATGATACAGTTACAACCAGCTGAAATATCTCTCTTGCCCATATCCTATGACATCACGAAGCCACTCAATGCAAGTTATCGGTACACAGTTTGTGTGTCTGTTTAAAGGCAATGCAATAACATACCATGAGTTGCTCACGCAGCTGCGCAGGCGTAATCAGGGCCTTGCCCAACAGCTCAACAGCCTCATCTTGGTTCAATAGCTGCTGCTGCCGCTGCTCCTGATGCCGCTGCTGTAGCAGCTGTTGTTGCCGTGTCATGAAGTCCTGAGTAAGTGTGATGGGCTGGCCAATCTGTGCACTTGTGTGTATGTATGTGTGCTGCACGTTATTGTGTATGCATGTTTAAAGAACACGAGTACTCCTGTCATGAAATTGTAAGCATAGGCACTGAAGCTGCAGCAGACGACGATTTAAGCTGGTGCACACGCATTGTACAAACTTCTGATTTGGCCAACTTTGTATAGAGAACGCTTGGCACACAGCTGGCCAAGTTATCCTACCTCAACACCTGGGATCATGGCCCCGTTAGACAGCTCAGCGCAGCGATTACACAGGACCTGAATAAGGGGAGGGCAGGGACATGGCAGGCGTGAGGCAAGCGGGGGACAGAGAGCCGTCATATCTATGAAACGCTGAGGGGGATTGAATCAAAGGAGGTTTAAACCCCACAAAAAAATCCTTGTATACGATCATTGCAAACCATCTTCAAAAGGTCAAGGTAGTTTCCAGATGCTGTAATTATATACAGGATTAAACAGATACATATATGCGAGCAAACGTATACACACACACATACACAATCACACACGAGTGGGCGTGGGTATTGTTTTTGTAATCGTGATGCAGCATAGTAAAAGTGCACACCTGGGATAGCTGCCTGTGCGCCTTTTTTAATGCGTACTTTTCGGGCACCACATGGCCAGCCCCTCGTGGATCATCGCACTGTAGCACTGTGCCACAGCCATAGCAACATTTATTCTGCGCAGCATGAAAGTATAAGAGTGTAAACAATGCACTGTGTGCATGGACGGGGAAGGGAGCAATGCTGTTTCTTGTTCTGCTTGAAACGCTTTTAAACCCAGTTTTGTCAGATGTGCAGTAGGCTTGCCTCAAATCAAGGTGGCAGCAACTGCAGGGATTTGCCAGGTAGTTGGCAATGGGATGTCTGCACAAGTGCTCCTGCTTTTACTGTGCTAAGCTCATGCCAATGAACTTACCTGTTTCCGAAGGAGCTCTGCCTCAGAGACCGGGGCTTTGGCCTTCCTTCTCGCTTTTCCCCCAGGTCCAGGACGGCCTGCTAAACAAACAACGCTGGACACGAGTTGTTGGCTTTTGGCCAAGCTGTCACTGCAGAAGGATGTGCTTGGCTGCAGGAAGGGAGGCGGTGCTCTGGTACTGCTTCTTCTGGCGGCAGAGAATAAAACGGGCGGCGTGCTGCAAGCAAAAGGGTTTGGTTTGTTAACACGTGCATCATACTGCATTGTTTCCAGCAATTTGTCTGAAAGACCTACCAGGTTGTGGCCCTGTGGCATTGCAAAGCAAAATCTGCTGGTATTGGAGCCTGGGCCATTCGGAGGTAAATATTATTATTATAATACATAATTCGGAAATCACATTGAGACATGAATCCATACGGATTTCCCAGGCAGGGTCCCCCTCCCTCGCTGTTTCAGATGCAGCAGCAGCAGCAGCAGCAGCAGCAGCTCGTCCCGTGGGGTCATCCGTTACAGGTGCTTCTTACAGTAAGCCACACGCACACTCGCACATGTACGCAAATGCACACATGCGCGCGTGCACACTTACACACACGCACACACACATAGACACACACACGCACGAACGCACGCACGTGCACACACACATACTCACACACACACTCTCTCTCTCTGTCATACACAAACACAAACACACGCACACGCACGTGTATTCACACACACAAACACACACACACACACACACACACACAATCACACTCACACACACACACACACACATACACACACACACGTACAAACATGCACGCAATCACAAACACATACATACACACACGCACATGCACACGCATACGCACACGCACACGCACAAGCACAGGCACACACATGCGCACGCAAGCTTTAATTCACACACTTACCCACGCACTCACACACACAAAAATGCACACACACACAAATACACACTTTTAACAAGCATACAGGGACCTTCAGGCCCTCCACCCTACCCTCTCATGCCCGCTCCTCTTGGACCACCAATGCATCCACACCAGCGGCAATCCCCCTTTGTCCAGAGTGGGCCAAACAGAGGTGCTCCCCTCTTTGTTGCCAACGGGCCCTTTATTCCCAATGGCCCAAACAGAGAGGCTTCGCTGAAACCCTTGTGAGTACCTAGGATTAGAACAGTAGCTGGTGTCAGCCCCTTGCAACCTTCTGAAACCGATCACCATAACTGATCCCCCTCTCATTTTATGCAACTGGTGAGCACATAGAGAGCTCAGCTGGCTACGTATCTACTCACTCGCGTGTGCCCCCCACAGAGCTGGCAACTGAGCTCATGTTGGTTAACCCATGCATGTCATTTTCACCCTATAATGTGTGTGCATGTGTGCTCCGCAGGTCCGGCAACAAGCGCATGTACTCAGAGCTTGGCGCACCACCACCAAACTCTAGCCACACGATGCAGCCGGGCCGCTTCCAGATGGGCCAGTATGCTCACGCTGGAGTGGGCATTAGCAGCAGCCACAGCAGCAGCAGTGTAGGCAGCAACAGCTGGGGCGTGCATCAGAGGCTCAACCAAGCTGGTGACCCTAGGAATAGGCTTGCTCTGGCTGAGCCACTCTCTTGGGCCCTGCAAAAAGGTACGGGGTGGTGCTTGGACGCTCTCGCGTGAAATGCTGTGTGCAGCAAAGTCTGAGAGGCACGCCAACTTCTGCATGGGTTACCGTTACCATGTATTTGGAGATTCCCCTGCCTAGGTTGCGCTGGCAAGGTTGCGGGCAAATTTTTGTAGTGTATATTGTGTGCAGTTCTGGATTCTCCTACGAATGAGGGTTCATGTCGTCATGTCAGGCTTGTTTAATCTGGCTGGAAAGGCTTTGGCTTGGGTGAGCACCAGTTTGGAGTCCTCTCAAAAAGCATGCTCAATTTCTGCAGAAAAGATACCCATTATATACCTTGCAAGGACACACAATTTGGGCGTTTGTACCTTGTCACATACATTGTCAGATCGCATTCACACACACAACACTCAACACACAAATACACAGTGTCAGATGAATCAGATTGCAAGAGGACATGAATTCGTCACACGCACGTGCACAGCAAACTGCATGCAACATAAATATTCTTTGCAGACGCAGAACGCGCGGAGCATGCCCCCTTCATGTCGGCCCTCACCCACAACATTGTCAATACGGTGAGTAATTATCCCAAATGCACGCATGCCTTTTGCCAGGAAACCCTGATCATCACCACTGTAGCTTTTAATAAGACTAGGAAAACAGCAACAAAAGGCAAACGTCGAAAAGGTTGAGGCCTCGATAGTCTTTGCTATTTCTGCTGTATGCCTATTAATACATCGCTATGTATGGCCTCACATTTTTCCCGCTTTAGAAGTCTGTTGCATGTTAATTGCCATGGTGGATACTGCTACCATACAACATCGCTGCATTGCGTGGTGTGTTCAAAGTCATAAATTGGACAGGCAAGGCACATTACCACACCCCTTGCATTTAATGGGCTTTTGCTGATCTTGTGAGTGTGAGTGAGACCACTTTCGATCCTTTTGCCCAATCGATTGTCCTGTCCTTCTAGATGCTACGGGCTGTTGGATAGAAATCCCACACGTACCAGCTTTTTCCTCGCTCATGGTGTTTTCTCATCGACCCCGTGTCTTACTTTGCTGCTCAGTCAAATGCATCCATTCGTTGCTTACTCTCCTCTGTATTGCTCAGGGTGAATGCCCTGCAGTCTTTAAAACTCCGGGCACTCCACTAAAATTTCCTTTCATTTCCCTGCAATCATGCCGTTTAAATTATATGCGTCACTTTCATTTTACTCCACGTGCCTTCTTTTGCTTTATTGGCTTCACTTCCACTTTTTCACCCTTTCATTGCTTCACGTTCACTTGCCCACACCTTTTCCTTTGTTGCTTTGTTGCTTCGCCTCCACTTCTCTGCTTAGCTGAATGCCCTGCAGCCTCACACAGCTCCAGGCACTTCACTTACTTTTGCCTTCATTTTTGTTTCTACACTTAATTGCCCCGTTTTAATTGTTTTGCCTTCAATTCAGGTTTGATTGTCCTCACTTAGTTAACCTCTCTTTCACTCCTTCACTTCTACTGCCCAACATATCATTGCTTTGCCTCCACTTTGCTGCCTAGGTGAATGCCCTGCAGCCTGATGCAGCAGACGTGGCCGCTCGTGAAGCGATGCTGCATGCCGTCCAGGAGGCGGTGTTTTTGGCTCTGCCCCAGCATCACAGACATTTGCAGGTAAAAGTGCCTGATGGATCAAGTGGGCCTGCGCTTTTGATTGCTTGGTTGCAGTGTGTGTGCGTGTGTGTGCGTGTGTGTATTGACTAAGCGGCTCTGCTTTAGCATCAAGCTGCAGGGTGAGCTTGCCTGACCCTGCACTATACTTTGTTGCTGGGTTTTGAGTGCGGACAGGAGGGGGATTGTTGTGTGATGCAGGGGAAGGTGGCACTGCTTGCCGAGTTTTTTATTTCATAGCGCACAAAGCTTCTCCAGCACTGAGGTCACACCTGCATGCAAGCTTTGCAGGGACTTACAGAGGACAAGGCAGTTTCCTTAGTTCGTCTTGTCCTTTAGGCTGTGTCGTGCGTCACACTGTGCAGTTGTCCCTTTTGCTGTGTCATGTGTCATGTGTCACACTGCGCAATGCAAATAGCACACATGTTTGTTTGCTTGTTTGTTTGTGTGCTGTGTGTGTGCGTGCGTGTGTGTGTGCTGTGTGTAAGAGTGCCTGTGTGTGTGCGTGCGTGTACGTGTGTGTGAGCGTGTGGGTGCGCGTGTACGTGTGTGTGTGTATGTTTTTGTGTGTACGCGTGTACGTGTGTATGTGTGTGTGTGTGTGCGCGTGTACGTGTGTGTGTGTGTACGTGTGGATGTGTGTGTGCGTGCGTGTATGTGCGTTTGTGTGTATACGTGTGTGCATGCGTGTACATGCGTATGTGTACGTGTATGTGTGAGTGTGTGAGCGTGTGTGTGTACGTGTGTGTGTGTGTGTGTGTGAGCGTATGGATGTGTGTGCGTGTGTGTGTGCGCGCGTGTGTGCGCGTGTACGTGTGTGTGCGTGTGTTTGTGTATGTGTGCGTGTGTACGTGTGCATGTGTGTGTGTGAGTGTGCGTGCGTGTGTGTGCATGTGTGTTTGTGTGTGTGTGTGTGCGCGTGTGTGTATGTGTGTGTGCATGTGTGTGTGCATGTGTGTGTGTGTGTGAGTGTGCGCGCGTGTGTGTGTATGTGTGCATGCGTGTGTGTGCGTGCGTATTTGCTTGTACATGTGTGTGTGTGTGTGAGTATACGCTTGTACATGTGTGTGTGTGCGCGCGTGTGTGTGCACGCGTGTATGTGCGCGTGAACGTGTGTGTGTGCGCGTGTATGTGTGTACGTGTGTGTTATTGCTGGGTCTGTGTGTATGCATGTGTGCGCGTGTACGTGTGTGTGTGTGCGCATGTACGTGTGTGTACGTGTGATCGTGTGTGTGTACGTGTGAGTGTGTGTTTGAGTGTGTGTGCGCGTGTATGTGTGATTGTGTGTCGCGTGTATCCAGTTGTAACAATGCATATAGGAATACAATTCTTAATCTTATATCTCGAGTATGCCATTTACAACGCGCTGCTACATTGGTATCAAAGCTTTGGTCTGGGTGCTCCTCACTCCGTGAGGTCCCCAGTTCAAACTTTGGCGCACGCGTTTTTATAAGAGCACTATCGTCCTAAGTGCAATCTCTCGAATCCAGAAGTAATGCCCCTGCTTTGGGGACGCAAGCACATGAGGGTGGGACGAATGTAACAACACATATAGGAATACAATTCTTAATCTTATATCTCGAGTATGCCTTACAACGCGCTGCTACACCAGCACCTGCTGGTTGATGAACATCAGGCACAGCATGGTGCCCAGAATGCCATTCGGAGTCGCGATGGTCGTGTAGCAAGCATCTGTTCCCATGTATTCGAACCTAAGGATGGTGTGTGTGGGGTTTGTTTTGGCTGCTTTTGCACCTGTGCTCGCAACGGCAGCATTTTCAATTGTCGGACGCGCTGCGCGCAAGGCCCCCTAAATTTCCCACTCCAGTACTTCCCACTCACTCCAGGTTACAAGTTTGGCCACCAGGAATCAGAAACACACACAAAGCATCGGTTTTGCACCACTTGGTCTGTGTGTGTGTGTGTGTGTGTGTGTGTGTGTGTGTGTGTGTGTGTGTGTGTGTGTGTGTGTGTGTGTGTGACGCGCATCTGGTTGATTTACAGCACGCACAGCATGGTGCTCAGAACGGCCTGCACAGACGCAATGGATGTGTAGCACGCAGGTTACCCTACCTTTTTGACCCCAGGAATGTGTGTGTGGGGTCCGTTTGAGCTATTTTTACCTCTGAATCGCCTATAGGTGGCCTCGCGCTCACGTAGAACACCACTTTTTCAACAGCAAGCCTCTACTTGTACTTGCTCTTCAGGTGCTGAGCTGTTTGCAGCCGTACAGGCGACATGGCATGTCCCCCTTTCTTTTGTGCTCTCTGCCTGAGGCCGATCAGTCAGCCTGAGATTTCGACTTGCTTTTTAACTCCCTGATTCTATCCAAAAAGCACGACAACATGAACTGTGCCTGAAAGACACTACCAAACCATATTTGTCTGAGATGCATGATTAAACCTCCTTGCCCACAAGGCACACTTGGTGTTGTTTGTGTACCGCGTACGCTTCCTTTAGTGAACGCACCTCTGAGGCGTACACGTCTGGGTCACCCACAGTGCACCGTAGGGCGGTGCACTGTGGGTGGGGGAAACGTACACGTCTCCATCACACTCTGGCTATGCGTGCTCGCCATTTCACATGCTTGTTACCTTCTTTGCGTAGTGGGGGGTCGCCTGGTGCAGGCACCTACATAGTCTTAGTCATGTGTGTGTGTGTTTGTGTGTGTGTGTGTTTGTGCTGCGTTGTCATGTGGACTGCATTATCAAGCTACCAATGGTGTTTTACTTCTGTTTTTCTTTCACTACCTGTGTCCTGTTCCGTCACGCACCGCAGGTGCTACCCTTTGGGTCCTTTGTGTCCGGGCTAGGTACCAAGGTAATTTGCAACTCCTTTTGAATGTGCCTGAGGCTAGCAGTAAAATTATGGAATGGTAGCGTTGACTGGCCGAGGACACTACACAGTAGTCCCGTAAGGCCCTGCTAGGGTTGTCTGTTCCTCATTAGATCCGTGAATCCTGTGAAGCTCACTTTCAGGGCGGTGGTGTTGCTTGTGTACAATTTTGAAGTTGTGTGTTATTGCAGTCAAGTAGCTGCACAGAGCTCAAAAGTGGGGCCAATGACACACGTCAGAAGTGCAGATAATTGAGCTGGGTTTGGCATTGGGTGGCGAGCATATAAAAATTGTGATGGCAGTCTCAGTACTTTAAGAGAAGTTCCACATTTCAACTTGATCAAAGTTCTCAACTTCCAGTTTTGTATTTGCTTCATCGTCACAGATTAGCCTCCAGCATTGACACCATCCATCATGCCTTGTCTAATCTTCTACGCAGCAGTCACAATTCTAGAGTTGGTCGGAAACTGTATGTGTGCACATTGGATTTTTGGTTAGGTATTGAATATCTGGAGGATTTTCTGCTGGAATAAGATGACTCATTGCATACAGTGTATGTACATATATATCATTCTGGCCGACCCTCATCACGTTCATTTTTAGCAAGAAGCTTACAGTGTTGCGGGCCTGCTTAAGCACGAGCACCATACATGGCTTAACCAGACTTTAAGAATGCTACAAGCAAAACCCTTACATATAGACTATTTTAATAAGCTTTCCGTCTATTTATCAGGCCATATGCACCTCACGTGTGTATGCAGCACAAGCTCACTCTCTTTTTCCCACTTCTTTTTCACACCTGCTGCACTTTGTTTGTAAAATCGGAAGCTGGCTAGCTAGAACCATGGGGTGCGGTGCTTACAATATTTGTAGCAGGGTATCTCATAATAGGTTGTGGTCACCCACAGTGCACCGCCCTACCTTGTGTGCAATGCTAGTGACATTGAAATTTGAAAACTGCGTTTGGTTGATGTTTTTATATTGAATCATAGAACGTTCACAATGTGCGCCCACTGCTCCGTACAAGCTGTGACATGAAATTTAATGACAAGGTACATTTTGTGATTAATCATCACAGAATGTCCGCATCGTGTGCCTTCTCCTTTACACATGCCAGTGGCATAGGATATTAATAAAAAGGTACGTTTTGTTAATTGATATTCACAGAACGTCTGCATTGTGTGCCTTCTCCTTTACACAGGCCAGTGACATAGACATCGTCATCGTGGGAGTCAAGGAACCAGAGTCAGGAGGGGGTTTCTATGAAAAGTACGAGAGATCGAGCGTAGCCAAAGTATTGGAGAGGTGGGTACCTGATGTGTGCATCTACAGCAAGGTAGCTGCTCAGCAGTCGTGCCAAACACACACCAAGTTCAAATTTATCAGTATCAAGTGCATTAAGAACAGACTGGCTCCATGTGTGTAGGGTTAGCGTTAATAGCCTCTAGCCACCAAAAGTTGTGCAACACATACACGCACACACACGTATGCGCACACACACGCACACATACACACATGCATGCACACACACACACACACACACACACGTATACACACACACAAACAAATATGTGTGCACTCCAAAATTTTCTAGGGTGGGGCATTGCCTCCGTGCTTCGCCGTCCATCCACATCAACAACTCCTTTCTGGTCCGTTCTTCTCGTATCCCTGTGTACAAGATGGCCGCCACATTGCGCAATCCGCCCCCTGAGGTGAGCATTGCAGCAGTAAGGAATACGGATTGCCAAAGGATTGCCTCGTGCTTTTCTGTGTACAAGATGGCAGCCATGCTGCACAACCCGCCCCCTGAGTTGAGCAGCATGCCGAATCGACATCGTCAATGCAGTAGTTAGTGTGCTTGGTGATTGGCTTGACTCTGTATCTTACCATCCAGCAGTGCTCTAACTTTGGTCCATTCTCATATTATAATGCCTTTCCATTCGGTTATATATAACCTCAATCCATGACTGCAACGTGATCTTCTTCACATTGAATTGGGTAGACATGCTGTCCAGTTCAACCCCTCATCCGCAGCTGACTCCGTGCTCTGACATAGCTCATTTGCATGCACGCACACACGTGCGCACACACACGCACACACATACACACACACACATACACATACACACATACGCACACACACAGGCAGGTGCATACCGTCAGCGCACCATCGCTGTGGACATCAGTGCCACCACCGCTGCTGGGCCCCAGGCTGCCCGCTACCTAGCACAGCAGGCAAGGACGTGGTGCTGCACGTTGTAGAAGGAGTATGTGTTTCAATGAGTTTACATGGGATTTGTTTTTGCAGAAAATGCCAGACATAGGCATATTTAAGGCCTGTGCTTCTAAAATTTGCTGAAGTCTATAATACTGGGTTCGGGTTGTGCTCTTCATACACCTGCAAATTGAGGAACAGCTGCGCAGAGTGCATCAGGGGGCTGGTGGTCTGGGGAAAGCATGTACAGTCAACGGCTATGACAGGCTGGTGGTACAGTCGATGGCTATGACAGGCTGGCAGGAGATTGTCAAGGACAGGCTGGTAGGCATTGTACAAAAAATGGGGGTGCAGAAAGGAGCTAAAACTTAATTGTGAGCTGAACGCTGGAAGGAGGGCACAGTTTTTGTAGCTCACTGGATTACTCTGGCCAGAGCTGACACGCAATTCTGTCACAGGCGTTCCGCTCACTTTGCCGATTGCTGCAGGTGAAAGCGTTCCGTGCGCTCCGCCCCATTGTGCTTATTGTGAAGGCCTACCTCAAGGTGTCAAACCTGAACGACGTTGCGTCTGGCGGCCTGGTGGGTAGTGGGTGGCCACGTAAAATTTTGGTATGGATTGAAGACAGAGAGAGAGAGAAGGGAGAAAAGGTATATCACAAAGAGGAAGAAATGGGAGAGGATTGAGTGGGGAAAAGTTAGGGGGGAAGAAGGAAAAGGGGTGATAAACATGTACTCACTTGTAATGATATATGCAGTGCTCACTCTTCCGCAGTAACTAAGAGACGGATGACACAGACTAAGTAGGGTTATTACCCCTGTTACAATAGTCATACATCCTTCGTGAGGATCTATTATAAGCGCTTTGTCACATCTAATCGCCTTGGCAAAGAGCATACCTGTTTTGTGTGTGTGTGAGTGTGTGTGTGTGTACATGTGTGTGTATGTACATGTGTGTGTACATGTGTGTGTGAGTGTGTGTGCAGTCATGTTAGGCCTGGGTGAAACCCCTCTCCCACCTAAGACTGAACAAAAACATTCTACAGCTCCATGGCAACTGTTTTGGGTACCTTGTAAAATGACCTCTCCTGCATCATACTTTGCACGCGCGATCACTTTTTAAAATCCACCTCTTAATCCTGGGCTCCAATATGTACACAAATCATGGCTCACGTGTCATCCTTCCTGCATCATGCATGCAGCTCTCCCCTCTCTCACCCTCTTGGTCCTCAATCAATGTCTTAGGACAAACAGAGTTGATTGGTTGTTCACACTTGACCATCCGTGCGTCTTTTGTGCAGTCCTCCTTTGAGCTCGCCTCCTCCAAGCATGTCTGCCCCAACGCATGGCCCTCAGCGTGCGCCTTTCGAAAGTGGTGCACGTATTGCTTTCATTGAAATCGTTGCTTCTGCTTTGTGTTTGCAGTCCTCCTTCGGGCTCACCCTCATGGTCCTAGGACACTTACTTGAGGAGGGCAAAATCGGCAACGACACGGAAGACTTGGGAGTCATGCTCCACAGGTTTGTGGCCAAGTTTATGATACGTGGCTGTGGAAAGCCAACTACGCTGCGCTGTGGCCGCGTTGCTGGGCTCACAAAGGGACCGAGGTGTTTCTTGCACAGGAATGATTACACCAAATGAATGGAAAGATTATGTGGTGCTAATTGCAAAATGCGGTACATATATTTAAAGGCAGCTGAAATAGCCAGGGAGAGCAACTGAGCATCAAAAAGATAATGAGCATGACCATCAATGAGTGGTCAAGCAAAGAGTCAGACGGTGAACGGGCACGCACATATATATATATATACACACACACAAAGGCACAAAAACACATATGGACAATTACATGCATGCACATATATGCACAGATGCGTACACCTTAACACACATGCATACACACACAAGCATGCCAAAATGTGCGTGCTGGCTCGCAGGTTTTTCAAGCGTTATGGGACCATGTATGATCCCGCAAAAATGGTCGTGAGTGTGAAGCATGGTGGCACAATTCCCCGCGTCAGTGTTGGCCAAGATGGTTGGGCCAATAAGAAATGTGAGGATACTTTGTGTGATTTAATTATGCCCAGCTTTTCTTTTAGGGTACAAGCTCAGACATTCCCAACCTTAAACTTATTACAAAGGTGAATGCATGTAGGTCCTTCGCAGTATGTGCAAGGACAACGTATGTGTTTCCTAGTATGAAGTTCAATTCGACGCAAAAATGGCCATTGTTTTTAGTTGGGAGGGAAACAATCATGACCAACCCTTTCCATGAGCATATAGAAGGCGCTTGCTCACACAATGTTTTCGATCCCTCGCGCAGTGGACCGGATCTGCTGTTTAGATCCGCTAACGGAATTAGACTGCACGGTATGTGTTGACCAGTGATGTGTGCTTAAATTACTTACTTACCGTGACTCCTCTGGTCCTGAGTAGTGCTTGCCTTGCATCATCATCGAGGGACCAGAAAATGTGCTGAATGCTTATACGTAGTTCCTAGTCAAGTCTGGCTGCAATAATGTAATTAAGTCAAGAAAATGCGCTGCACCTTGATCAATTAAGGGATGCTTTAGCTGAAGAAATTTTTGTTGCTCGGTTATTTCTCAACATTCTGAATGATTTTATCATGGGTGGTAGAATAACAAGCAAAGACCACTGTCAAACCTGTTTGCCAACAATTGCAGGAAGGCACCTTCAGAGCAGCTGAGGTGTTGGAAGCATACATGCGTGCGGATCGCCAGTTATCTAAACTTAGCGCACAACACACCAATGTGCGTTGGTATGTGTGTTTGTGTGTGTGTATCTGTCATGCATGCCCGCAAACCTCTTTGTATGGGCCTGCATTTGGTTGATCTCTTGATTCAAATTCATTCAAAATGGAACAATCGCCATTCTCTCCC
>Ga0307947_1000819_pt1 | contig 23362 bp, 27 predicted proteins | sample OrgLakmetagen232_FD_201840 | JGI IMG/M metagenome (GOLD analysis project Ga0307947, IMG submission 201840) | Saline water microbial communities from Organic Lake, Antarctica - #232 | ecosystem: Environmental > Aquatic > Non-marine Saline and Alkaline > Saline | place: Antarctica: Organic Lake...
CCCCAGACCTCGCGAGCGCACACCTCTTGCTGCTGATGGACGGAAATGCTGATTAAGATAAGCATTCCAGGCTGGTTGCGTCAATGGCGTTGGCTGCGTGCATTTAGGCTGACGTAGCATAGCGTGCAGCTCAGGGTTTTTGTTGAATAACTTGTCCAGAAAGGCAGCCTTCTGGTACTTAGTATACGCACGCTTAGCTCATCTCGTTTGCACATGGTATTCTTTTTTAGCAAACTTGCACGCATGTACAGCCTGACCATCCTGCACCGCTGTCCTAAACAAACGTCGCTTCTCTTTGCAATGGGCGTCAAACCAAGGCGGGTCGCACACTCTAATTTTACCACGCAAAGAAGCACAGACACTAATGTTTTTACCCATACCCACTCTGAAATCGCTAGCAGCATGCACAATCATAGAACGTAGGCAGAAGCACGCTTTCTCATGGCTTTCTCATGTAACACTCACTACAGACTACACCACTGACCAGCCACAAATAAATGTATACTACAGAGCGCTCAAACATGAATAGGAAAAGTACAATGAAAATAAATGATTCCGCTTCGTCCCCATGGATATGAGCAGCAGCAAACGGCAGACTATGCAAAACCTCCAGACCCAAAATAGCTATAACTAAGTCGTGCCACAGTAGCTCTGTCCACCTTGCTTCTTAGATAAAAATCGAATTAAAAAGCTCCAGCCGTCCATGTAGCCCTAACTTTAACCTAAATTGCTTATATTTTAGGGTGAAGATAACTTCATGGCACAATAATAGACTAGAAGAGGTGGCAACCCAAGAATGACAGGTGCACGCGTGGCCAGTTTTTTTTTGCGTATTAGGATCCACCAAGAGCATCTCTTCTAACACCTCCCATCCGTGCTTTGAATTTGCTGTTAAGTTATCCGATAAGCACTAAGCACAATCATTTCAATGAACAGCTTGTATGTACAGCCTACACCCACGTAGTCCTTGAAAAAGCGTATACCTAGTATTGGGAAAACTTTTCAACGATAATCCATTCATCAATTGTTCTTTAAGAGCTGTCTAATTGCAGTATCACCTTAGGCAACTTCTGAGCACGTTACAGCAGGAGCTGCAGCAGGAGCGGCAGTTTTGAAATAGATTAAGTCAACTTCACAAAATGATGTGATGTTGGTATTAAGCATGCTGTTGTGATCCTGAAAGAAGTTTTATACCGGAAAAGCTGTTTAATTGCAGCGGCTAACGCCCTCAATTTGAAGGTGCAGCCCTGTCTGTATGTGTGGTACTTGGATCACACAAAAAATGGCCTTTGTAAATGCATATAAATAGAGCAGATTCATCAAAGTAGTATACACTACAAGATAGCGTCTCTGCTTACCTGTGCACTCTTAAGACAAGCCAAAAAATATGACCTCAGTAGGTGCCCTTGTAGATTTTTGTCAGAGTGGTTTGCATAAAAGGAGTAAAGCAGCAGCATTGTGCAGCCCACCTCAATTCAAAAACATGGAGAAGGTTTGTATTTGGTCAATTGCCCATGCAGACCTATGGCCGTATGGGCCATACGCCATAGGTCTAGATGATGCTGAGCAGATGTTTTTTGCCAACGTTTGCTTGCCAATGGGATGTAAGACCTCCGATACATAACCTCAACAAAAAGGGAGGCCAAGGAGGTCGCGGGTTTGAGTCCGGTTGAGGGGACGGGAAATATCGGGAGGCGGAATCGCCGCGTTGTGCTACAAGGATGCGTCCGGGAATTGGCACCGGGGAGACGCGCAACCTTGGGGGTGATGGTACTAGTATTCTCGGCCTTTCTTTTTGTTGAGGTTATGTATCGGAGGTCATACATCCTATTGGCAAGCCAACGCGTTGCACTACCGTGAGAAGTATGCAGCATTTGAGGGTGCACAGTTCATACCAGGGTTGGCTTGCACAGCTATAAAGGGTTCGCCTGCACAGGGTTTGCAATATATTGAGAGCCAACCCTCGGAGGGCTGGCTTGCACAGCTCATACCAGACACAATCATTGTGCCGGCGCTCAAAGGTGCTGCATATGTCATGATAAATAACAGTTAATGCTGGAAACATGTCTTATAAATCAGTAGGTGGTTTTGGATATTACTTCCTGGTGTTCCTGTCCATCTTATTTCCTGGTGTTCCTGTCCGTTTTCCTGCTTAATTTTTGAATACCAGCTACAAAAGTGAAAAGGAAGGGCAAGGTTCCTGTTTAGGTACCCATTACTTCTCCTTTACTAAGCCCTCCAACCCCCAGACTCTGTCCCAGCATGCCCAAAAGGCACTCAGCAAACAAAAATTGAACTTTTCAACTTGAACACCGGTCAGATGATGCTTTTGTCTACTTATTGGTCAACTTAGTTACCCAGGTAGTATCTTGCAATTCGCAAAGGAAATGCGTCGAAAAATATGCCATCATAGTTACTCCGACCCAACAACAACGCCCCAATAGGTAGCCAACAATCACGTACCAAACTAGGTCTGCCAACAATGCAAGGAAAGTACTTGCCTTGTCCCCAACAGATGGCCCTGCCAATTATTATCCCCTGGCCAAGAAACCAAGAGACATGCAACTTAACAACGCGATATGCACCTGATTGAAGTTGAGTACTGTAGTGTGGACACTTCTCCCTTCTCCTACCCAACAAGCAGAAAAGGCACAAGAACATCATACTTCAGCTGCTAACGAATCGCTTACTCGGACACTGCAGAACCTCTTACACCAAACTTCTAGGAGTGACCGGACCTATATACAGCAGCCAGACAAGGATCACACCCGGGTCACAAACTCGGAGTTCCTGGGCACACAGGCATACAGGCATGCAGACACACAGGCATGCAGACAGATGGACAGACAGGCAGACAGACAATTAGAGAGACTGGGACGCAGGCATGCAGACATGCAAAAAGACAGGCATGAATACAAACATGCCAGAAACACATAGCTTAATTACATCATAAGCATGCATAAATGCAAAAAACAAGCACCTGCATAAAGCGTGGAATTGACTATGCTGTCAAGAAGTGCATTCTTGATGACAGAAGCATTGTCAATTCCACACGCTTTAGCATTATCACATAGATTTGTGATAATGCCACCACACAGGGATGTTTGTATCAAAGTAAGTATACTTTACGCGCAATAGCCAGCCACAAAAGTTTCCGCGTCCTGCCAGGTCCAGCAAAGTCACAGTGGCAGTGTTGAACAATGAACACGCATATGCAAAAAGCAGCACACGTTTTAGTGTTGGAATAAGCAGCATGTCAAGTGTCTGCCACCAGCTGCAGCATGTAGGTGGCGAAACTGTTCACACAATGTTGCTGCAAAGCATGTGCATGGAACACATGCTGTGTTGTGAAGAATGCACGTGAGTTACGTGCAATTGCGTGTTGTATCCCTCTTAGCCCTACTGCATGCATTGCTCCAATATGCAACATGCATTCTACCTTGCAACGTAACATCAAGTGGATTGCGTACACCCCTCTGGAATGCTTGCATACAAATTCCTTTCTGAAATGTGGGGAAATCATTGGATTTTTCAAAACTTTCTTTCTAAAACGCATTTTGGTTAAATTTAAAAAATGTTGTCCGAACGGTTCATTACTAATTACAAGTTTTTCACTGTCGGTTTACATGTGTTCTGTATCATGGCGACAATACTCACCATGTACCTTGATGTACTTAATCCCGTACCCGCTATGAGCAGGGAATACAGTGATGATGTGTCACAAGCGCTGAAGGTGCCCACCCCGCTGTTCCAATTCAGAGAGGGTGCGGACTCTCACGTGCATGCACTCTCTCACACACACACACACACACACACACACACACACACACACACACATACACACACATACACACACACACACACACGCACGCACGCACGCACGCACGCACGCGCACACGCACACACACGCACGCGCACACGCACGCACGCACACACGCACACCCCCACGCCCCCACAAACACACACACACACACACGCACACACGCACGCACGCACGCACGCTTGTACACACACACACACACACACACGCTTGTACACACACACACAAACTTACACACACACGCTTATACACACACATCCATGCACACACAAGCGTACCCATATACACATATGCACACACATACACACACACACAGGCACGCACGCACACACACACACAGTCACGTACTCAAACACACGCGCACACACACACGCACACACACACGCACACACACACACAAAACACAGACACACACGCACGCAGACACACACACACACACACACTCTCTGCAGCAAGCAACAAGACAGCGCATGAAATCCTCCACGACCTCCCCCGTAAGGAGTCCTCTTTCCTCGTCATAGCACTCGGCGTAGATCAGCCCCATCGGTAAGTCAATTACCAATCACTAGTAGCAAGTCATTTAGTCACTATGTAACCTGGCCCATACAAGACAGTTGTGGACCAATGGCTTGTCCTACACTTTCAATGCTCAGAGCATGCAATGTCATAGGTAGGGTTGGCTATAACTATATACATACGGTGTAAAACACGTTATTTCTGGCAGGGAAATCACCAAATGTACGGTCATGAACGGTGTATATATACGGTTCTGGCCAACCCTAGTTAAAGGTGGTCTTTCCTGACCTGAGAGCAAATCCAACGAGCGGGCGAGAGCAAGCACGGCGAGTGCGTTGTTGTTATTCAACCCTGGCCAACCTATCACTGTTTGTAATGTATGTGCAATGCATGTGAGTGTATGTGTGTGAATTTGCGTGCGTATCTGTGTGTGCACCGCACAGTATTTGTTTCGTATATTTGGTCCGTCCTTCACCGCTTGGTGCGACATGTGTAACGGATGTGGAAGGAAATTGGAAGCATTAGACTATTAAATGGTCTGATGCTGTTTAAGAGTAGGAGTGGCAGCTTCTGTGGCTTGGGCTGAAAGGACGCCTTTCTTTCGATTCATCACTCACACATCCGTTTCATTCACAATTTTCTTTTTCAGCAGCCAATCAGCCAAGCAACCTACTATCAGCCAAACAACCTACAATCAGCCAAACAACTAACAATACACTTTTTCTCTTTATCTCTGAGCTTATCTCTGAGCTTATTGATTCATTTGTGGCTGGCCGAGACTGATCAACAGCCAATCAGCCAAACAACCTGGCTGAAGGTCACCCCTCATTGTAACCATTGTAACCATTTATTTAATCCATCCATCACTCACGCAGCTAATTGAAAATAGAAAAAACTACTGCCAGAAAAAAACTACGCAGGCAGTGAAAAACCACTCCCAAAATAATTAAGGATAGGGAGCCACTTTGGTACCGGGTTTTGTAAACTTATCCACCAATAAAATATTGCAGGCAATGAATGCATTGATGCGGCTTGTAAAAAATGTCTGATGCGATAAAAAGAACGGTACCTAAACTCGTCTGTGCTTCAAGCGCTACAAACATTTACGTTTTATGTTGCTGAGGCGAGGCAACCAACCAACCAACCGCTCCCTCCCTCCCTTCTCCCTTTCCTTTGCCGCAGACGGACGCAAGGCCAACCGTTTTTAAGGTAAAGCAGCGTCTTTGTAGTGGGTAATCAATGCTATGGTTCTTTCTGCTTGTAGGAATGCATAGGTTAGTATGTCTACCATGTGGAGAATCAGTCGTATTTGTACGGCGTATACATGACGGTGTACGTGGAGGCTGGCTGAAGACGTAGTTTCATATACTGGAAGGGGAAAATTGACACACATCCATTTGAGGGTATTCTACTGGTTGGTGTTGAATATGCACCGAACAGTCCTCTACTGAGTTTGGTGTAGATTATGTTATCTCCAGTTCTTGCAGTGCAGCAAAAGTGACATTTTGCTGTATCACTCTTGCTTTTTTGTGTCTCTGCTGCTTATCCATCTTTTAATTTCCTTGGCCCTCACACACTTGCTTTCAACTCACGCTTGGTTTCCTTTTTCCTTGGTCAAAATTGGGCCTTTTTAGAGCAGTTGTGGGGGCCAAGATCAGTCCTGAGTTCCCTTGTGGGATCAATGTGAGGGTCCAGATCAGTCCCAAGTTCCCTTGTGAGATCGATGTGAGGGTCCAAATCAGTCCTGAGTTCCCTTGTGAGATCGATGTGAGGGTCCAGAGCAGAGATGCAGTAGGTCGTGGCTATTAATACCCCACTGCCTGCATCTCATGTCTTATGACACAAATAAACAGATCTGGCCATCCCAAAATTAGGGCCTAAACAGGTGCAATGTACAAACCTTGGTGGCATAAAATATAAAATGCAATCGTCTCATGTGTGATTGATCTCTGGTACCACCCAAGGTATATGTGCCTACCTTGACTTGCATATAAGTAAATATACATGCGTGCATGCAAAATGCCAGCCCTGCGTGGCACTGCTGCCCGTGAAAGGTGACGACGCTGTGCAGCCACACACGTCTTGTGTGAGTTATGCATGCACACAGGCTTCCAGACTCACTACAAAAGCTGCCACGAACAAACACACGGTTCTGCTACTTGCGTGCGCACACTAATCCAAGAGACACTCGTCATTGCCCAAACAAGTAGCGTCAGGCCCGGTTTGCTGAGAAGGCCGATTGGCATGGTTCCTTGGAATGGTTCCTTGGGTGATATTCTTTGGATGGTATGGTTCCTTGGATGGTATGTTTCCTTGGATTGGTTCCTTGGGTGATATTCGTTGGATGGTATGGTTCCTTGGATGGTATGTTTCCTTGGAATGGTTCCTTGGGTGATATTCGTTGGATGGTATGGTTCCTTGAATGGTATGTTTCCTTGGAATGGTTCCTTGGATGGTATGGTTCTATTCCGGCTCGTATCCACTGAACTGCTGGAGGGGGATTTTACTCTTGTGCCGACACCAAGAGAGACACTGAGTTGGCTAAAAGAGCCCTCCTAGAAAAGAAACAAGAAATTAAGCAACTGGGCCGTTGACACCCATACCTGCCAAACAAGATGGTTAGCATCTGGGCCGTTGACACCCATACCTGCCAACAAAAGCAGCAAGAGCAGGGGCTTAATACTAAGCTGCAAAAACTATATAAGGCACAAGCATAAAAAGGATGGTTTGCACAGCGCAAGCTGTGCCAAGAGAATACCAACTGACGTTCAGTTGCACTCACCTACAAGAACTAAAGTACTTCTGCGTGCTGCAGAGTACTCAGCAGTTCCTTAGATGATATTGTTCCTTGGATGGTATGCTTCCTTGGAATGGTTCCTTAGATGGCCCTGCTGTACATCCAAGGGCGTCCTCTTTTTTTTACGGGCATGCACTCAGCGTTTTAAACGTGCTTGCCAAACCCACAGTGCGGGTCCTGGAGTGGTTCTGCCCGTGAAAATTATCAACGCCGCTGCAAACGTGGTCGAGGAGGCCCGTGGTACCAAGCTGTTCCCCATGCGTATTGAGGCAGCGGACTTCTCCAAATTTCAGAACCGTGAGTGTGCACGCTTTTTGGGGGTGTACGTGTGTGCTTATGCATGAGTTTGTTTTTGTTGTGTGTGTGTTCGTCTTCCAGGGCCGTGTGAATGCACAGCTGTAGGGGGACAGGAAGGGGGAGTTACGTATGCGATGCGATGCTGTACTTTGATGTGACGTATGCGAAGTGATGCTGAACTTTGGTGTGAGGTAGTATGTGTGTGCATCTGCTTGCGTACGCGTGTGTGGCTGACAAGGCACCTGGCCGTTGGGCACACAGTCAGAAGGCACACTGAGCACTGTGCGGTGCGCACAAAAAGTGACGACCAAAAATCATACACGTGGCTGCTCCCCATGCGTATGGAGGCAGCAGACTGCTTCAAATTCTTCCAGGACTATAAGTGTGCACGCTTTTGGGAAAGTATGTGTGCTTATGTGTGTGTATTTGTGTGTGTGTGTGCGTGTGTGTGTGTGTGTTTATGAGTGTGTGTGTGAGTGTGTGTGTGTGTGTGTGCGTTCTAGGACTGTGAGTGTGCACAATTTGGGGGGGGGCACGTGCTTATGTTGTGCTAGTGTTTGTTTGTGTGTGTGTGCGTGTGTGTGTGTGTGTGTGTGTACCGGTGTGGCGGCCATGGCGCACAACCAAATGGTCCAGAAATGAGAATTGAGGGAAAAGAAGGGAAGGTGTCAGAGGCACGGTTGAAAAAAGACTGTTGCATTTCCACGGCTGTAAAATTAGTCAGTCGTTCATTTTTCACTGCATATATTTTCATCTGTAGGCCTGGTCTTCCCTTATGCCACATGGGTGGCGAGAAACGCACCTCGTTTGAGTCAAACTACTCGTTCACTGTTTTTTGCACGTGTTCTCGTCTGTAGGCCTGGTCTGCCCTAATGCCACATGGGTGGCGAGTAGCACACCTCGTTTGAGCTAAACTACTCGCTCACTGTTTTTTGCACGTGTTCTTGTCTGCAGGCCTGGTCCGCCCTTATGCTATCTGGGAGGCAAGCAGTGGCCGGTGAGTGCCACTGCTGGTCTCAGTCAGACTCAGTCAGACAATTGCAGATTCACACGCAGAGATGTTTACCTGTTTACATATGAGGTATTCACCTGTTTACATATGAGCACGTGTTTGTACCCATGTGACCCCATGTGATACGTGCGCACATTACGCGCATGCACATGCATATATGAAAGTATTCAATGTTTGTGTATGGTACGACCAGTGCCCTTTCAAATCATTGCACGCATGCCTTCGTGTGTTTTTGGACCAACTTTTTGGGTGAGCTAGTGTTGTCTGGACCAACTTCTTGTGTGTTTTTGGACCAATCTCTTGGGTGAGCTAGTGTTGCTTTGATGTTTGGACCAACTTCTTGGGTAAACTAGTGTTGTCTATCTTTATGTATACGTATGTAATGTATGATAAAAAAAAACAGCACTGGCAGTGGGATACACTCCCTACGTGTCTGGGGAGGAGATAAAGCCGTGCTCAGTACTGTTAAACTCCGTTACTATATACGACACATTCCAAGTCCTAGATATATGGGCCAATTCTCTGGCCGTTTGGTAAGACATGCAATCAATACAGAGAGCATAAAGGCAAGCTTGACTGCTCACACGCCCGCACAAATGCACGCACAAGCACACACAAGTTGCACGCGCCTCTCGCACACGTAAATAGAAATACTTACATTTCTGCCTGAATGATTGCTGCGGTAAAAGCCAGTGGTCAGATTTACTGTAGCATATGCTCGTGGGCTGTTTGTGCTAAGATTTACAAAGGGGGTAACCAGCAGCCAGAAGTTTTGTGCTGATGGGCTGCTTGCACAAGATCATTGGAACAGGGACACGCACATGCATAGGGTAAAGGCGGAGGAGGAGAGTTTTTAAAGTACAAACTACAAACACTCACAAAACTAGCTCACGACACACACATACCCATGCACACACACGCAGGGTGCTTGTGGATGAGGAGTTTGCTGTGTTGACCTGGGGAAAGACACACACACATGCCCATGCATTCACACACACATACCCATGCACACAAACACACACACGCAGGGTGCTTGTGGATGAGGAGTTTGCTGTGTTGACCTGGGGAAAGCCTGAGGTCAACTGGGCCATAGGCTCCCTGTCTGAGCGCCTTGCCGCACAAGTGTCCACCGCTTTGAGTGAGGTGGGTTTGTTTGTGCATACGTGTGTGTGTGTGTGTTTATTTGTGCGTGTGTGTGTCTGTGAATTGGAAGAGGGCAAACGGTTTCCTGTCTGAGCACCTTGCCATTGGTCTTAGTCTTAAAGCATCCAGGGGGGAGGGTATATGTGTGTATGCCATGTGCGCGTTTGTTTGCGAATTTGCTTCATGACTTTACTCTGATCGCACAGGCTGTATGCACAGGTGTGTGTGTGTGTGTGTGTGTGTGTGTGTGTGTGTGTGTGAGAGAGAGAGAGGTTTTGTGTATGAGGAAGCAATGTGTGTATGAGTAGGCAATGTGTGTATGGGTAAGCAGTATTTGAGTTTGTTTGTGTGTGTTTTTCGTGCAAGTGAATGTGCTCTCATAATTTTGCTTATCTCACCTTCAGTGTGTGCGAGTGTGTGTGTGTGTGTGTGTGTGTGCAGCATGCTTGTGTAGTTTCAAGCTGCTCACAGCGTGCCTGCACACTTTTGTTGCACGACCACAATGCAGTTGCTTTTACTGCAGGTATGACTCTTGCTGCAGGACTATTAATAATGCTCTTACTGCAAAACTAATAACACCGCTATTACTGCAGGACTGTCTCTTACTGCAGGACTAATCATATTACTGCTCTTACTGCAGGGTTATTCATACCGCTCTTACTGCAGGTCTTATAATATTGCTCTTCTGGCAGGACAAATAACACCGCTCTTACTGCAGGACTAATCATATTACTGCTCGTACTGCAGGGTTAATCATACCGCTCTTACTGCAGGTCTTATAATATTGCTCTTCTGGCAGGACAAATAACACGGCTCTTACTGCAGGACTTATCATTATCATATTACTGCTCGTACTGCAGGGTTAATCATACCGCTCTTACTGCAGGTCTTATAATATTGCTCTTCTGGCAGGACAAATAACACCGCTCTTACTGCAGGACTAATCATATTACTGCTTGTACTGCAGGAGCTGTATTACCGCACAGTCACCTAACTTGAGCAACCAGTGGTGTAGCGCCTGCACACATACACACACAAACGCACGCACACACACGCCACACATGCACACAAACGCCACACACACAAACGCCACACACACCACACATACACATGCATGCACACACACAGCGTAGCTGTACGTGGGCATGTGTTAACCACCCAAACTGCATACATGAAAAACCGCGCAGGTGGCAGGTACCTTACTGGAGCAACCCATGATGCAGCACCTGCACAGCGTGTTAGGCCATTCCCTGACCGTGGCCGTCGCTGCCGCATTTGTGTCTGCACCCCCCCTATGGTGAGAATCCTTGCCGCTTTTTATTTTTGTATTTTATGAAAGGAAGTGAGGAAGTGAGGAAATCTGGCCTCTATATTGTGGCCGTCGCCGCTGCGTTTGTGCCTCCCCCCCCCCCCCTTTTGGTGAATAAGTGATGATTCTTTCTGGTGTTGGATGAAACGGAACTGGTTATTTAGTGGGAATTGTTGGTTGTTAGTCACGTCAGTGCATATGTTGCCACTGCATTTGTGTCTGCACCCCCTCTAATGGTGAGAGTGAATAATCAGGGCTAGGATGGGTGACACGAAATTGAAAATCTAGGTTGGAAGTCATGTCGGTGCCGTTGCCGCTGCATTTGTGTCTGGACCCCCTGGAATGGTGGGAATTAATAGTCAGGGCTTAGATGGATGACACGAAATTGAAAATTTAGTGGGAAATTTAGGTTGGAAGTCATGTCGGTGCATTTGTTGCCGCTGCATTTGTGTCTGCACCCCCTCGAATGGTGAGAATGAATGACCAGGGCTAGAGAAGACGAGATCGTTTTCATGGCATATGTTTGCCAGATAAGTAAGGGAATACCGCAAGGGTACTGAGTACCACTCCCTCCATTAGTTGAGGAAGAGGAGCCGCTTTGGTACCACCACAGATGTGAGCTTTGGACCCACCACAGACGTGATGAGCTTGTGGACCCACCACAGACGTGATGAGCTTGTGGACCCACCACAGACGTGATGAGCTTGTGGTCCCACCACAGATGTGATGAGCTTGTGGACCCACCACAGACGTGATGAGCTTGTGGTCCCACCACAGACGTGATGAGCTTGTGGTCCCACCACAGATGTGAGCTGTACCACAGATGTGAGCTTAAGAACAGTTCATCTAATTCCAGGGCTCTGCAACCTTTGCCCTCTTCCCTGAAATTTGCTTTAAATTAGTAGCTACGTTGACTCCAGATGACTCCAGATACTCCAGATGACTCCAGATGCTCCAAATACTCCAGATGACTCCAGATACTCCATATACGGTTGGCTCCAGATGCTCCAAATTTTCCAGATGACTCCATATACTGTTGACTCCAGATGCTCCAAATTTTCCAGATGACTCCATATACTGTTGGCTCCATATACTGTTGATTTCAGATACTGTGTCTTTTGCCCTGTCATTCTGTATTCGATCCAAACTGTATTAAACCTGACTACAATGCATTGCACATCCCAGGTTCTGCATCCTTTGCCCCACCCTCCTTGGGCTCCTGGCACCCTTGGTTGTGAACCTTACCCTCAACCAGGTGTGTTTACCCTACTTGTGTGATAAGGTGTGTTAATCCTACTGGTGTGATAAGGTGTGTTAATCCTACTTTTGTGTTAAGGTGTGTTAACCCTACTTGTGTGATAAGGAGTGTTAATCCACTTGGGTGATAAGGTGTTTTCATCCTACTTGTGTGATAAGGTGCGCTCATCCTACTTATATGATAATGTGTGTTCATCCTATTCATGTGATAAGGGATTTTACCTTTGCAGATTAAACTGATTGGCCAGGTTAACCAGGTATGTAGGGTTGGCCAGAACCATATGTATATATATAATTTATTTTTATGCGACAAAGAAGGTGGTGCGCAGATCTGCGACTTGTCGCATATATATATACGTAAGGGTGGGTCATGACCTCGCCGAGTGTGAGGCTCGCCGAGCCTCGGCGAGCCTCTTTCCCGGTGTGGAAGGCACTCGTCGGCCAGCGAGGGTGTCCACTTTTTGGGCGGAATCAGCCCCATCTCCCCAGGAATTCCCAAAAATTCCCAAATCCGAACCTTTTGTGGCTGAATTGGCTGACAGGCCCATCTTTTTAACCAAGTATCTTCATTAATACTATTTATTTATTATTATATAACACCAGGAAGAGTTAAAAGGGGTGTGCAACAGGGGGGGGGTGTAAGCAAAACCGGTTTTTCCTGGCTCAACACGCCCATATTTTTCACCCGGTCTCAATGTAAGTTTTTGGCGAAGCCCCAGTCATGGGGCGCAGCCCCTAGGTTTGGTGGATTCCCACCAAAGTTCACACCAGGGCGCGCAGGCCCGCCCAGCGCACCCCCCGCCCCCAAAACTTGCAAGGTACCTTAGACTGACTAACCAGGCAGCCCTGTGTTGTCAGGGGGAGGGGAGGGGCAGGGGATGGTGCTTGCTGGGCGCACCCCGGAACGAGTTTTGTAAAAGTTGAGACTCAGGGCCTGGCCAGAGCCACACAGCCAACTTCCAGGTCTGAAACTTGGCAGGCAGGCCAAGAAAAACTTTTTATCGGGGCATACACGTTTTGGTGACCAGGGGTGCAGTGAGCAGTGCTGTGGAAAGAACTAACTCAATGTTTGGTAGCTGGAGGAAGCTGCCCGGCGCTCAGCCCAGCCCATGCCCCCCGAACATCATCTGAAAGCACAGGCGTGTACAGGAGATGTTTCTGAGTGTGCCGGATGGGTACAGGAGAGGCACGGACGGAAAGTTCGCTGCTCCATGCAAGCACACGACTGGGTGCACGGATTTCCAAAATTCAAGTTGCAAGGGTAATTAAAAATTTATGTTTAATGACGCGATGACGATGGGAGCGTGTTCTGAGAGTATGCGAGTCTCCATGTTTGACTGACAGATGTGAGCAGGTTGAAGGCATTCATGCACGCGCACACGCGCACACACACACACACATACACACACACACGCACACACACACACACGCACGCACACACGCACGCGCACACACACACACACATACACACACACACACACGCACACACACACACATGTATAAGCGCGCACAAAGCACACACAAGTTGCCAGTTCTCAGCGCAAAAGGCTTCGCCAACTTTTCAGCATCGCTTGCGATGCTTCCCCCTACTTGTCATTTATATAATTACAAAAGATTCAGCTCAATCCGTGCAAATTTGAGAAAGTGATTTTTTAACCGTAATGCACCAACTAGGGCCTCCTCAGTGAGTGCTGAGCCTCGTTGAGGCTCGCCGAGCCTCGCTGGCAAAATCAGACACCCTATTTACCCACCCTTATATATACGGTGTCTATACGGTATACCTATTTGGCAGGGAAATCACCAAATATACGGTCATATACGGTGCATATATACGGTTCTGGCCAACCCTACAGGTATGTGAACGCCTAAATGCCAACCTGCCTGTGTGTCAACACACGGTGCACACACACACACACACACACACAAACACACACAAACACACACACACTCTCACACACACACACACACAAACACACACACACACAAACATACACACGCGCACACGCACACACACACACACACAAACACACACACACACACACACGGTGCCCTGCACCAGGTCAGGGCTAGGGTTTGGGTTGGCCAAAGCCGTAAATATATACCGTTTATGTTCACCGTATATCTGGTGATTTCCCTGCCAAGATTACCGTATAGACAACGTATATATATATATTCATCTGGCCAACCCTGGTTAAGGTCCTTTAGCTAAAAGAGCCCTCCTAGAAGAGAAACAAGAAAATCATTTGGGCCGTTGACACCCATACCTGCCAACAAAAACTGAGTTTGCCACACAAAAAGGGGCAGGAGATACAGACACACTGAAATCACACAAAACAGGAAGGAACAGGCCAAGGGCAGCAAGATGCTGAAATCAAAGAGAGCAAGGGCTTAAAATTAAGCTGCCAACTATCTAAGGCACAAGCATAAAAAGGATGATTAGCACAGCGCAAGCTGTGCCAAGAGAGTACCAACTGACGTTCAATTGCACTCGCCTCCAAGAACTAATGTACTTCTGCATGCTGCAGAGTACTCAGCAGTTTATCCAGGTAAGTGAGTGCCTTCTTTAAATATGTACCTTCGCTCATGAGTAGGTGTTGAATGCCTGTGTGCTAGAAGAGCTCGCCCTCAACCAGGCATGTGAATGCCTGTGCATTAAACAATCCCTTGTCATAAAGCTGGAGATTAAAGGCCTCTGATGGGCTTATATTATGAACAGGGGGGCTGCACAAAACGACGCTTCGGTATAACCTAGTTAGTAAGCACCGTAAGGAGGGTACGATAAGCTAGCAGCCTTCGCATGCTTGTCTGTGCGTTGTAAGGAATAGGCATGTGAAAATGGGACAAGCAGCTTTTGCCTGCTTTTACCTACTTGCACATCACGGCCGATGTTTGGCCCATCACTGGATGCTGTGCATACACCCATTCCTGCCACGTGTTATTAACTGTGTGTGTGCACGCACACACACACACAAACACACACACGCACACACACTATTTGTCCATCGCTCACTGGCTGCCTGTGCACGCACCCATTCCTGCCACGTGGCTGTTCTTACTTGTGCATGAGCACGCACACTCTCACACGCACACGTGAGCAGCTGTTCTTACTTGTGCATGCACTTAAGCCTACACTTGCTGCTTGTGGCTGCCACATAACCAAATGCTCTACACACACGCACACACACACACAAGCACGCCCGCACGCTGCTTGTGGCTGCCACATAACCAAATGCTCTACACACACACACATACACACACATACACATACACACACACACGCCTGCACGCACGCACACGAAAACATGTGAACACAAACATGTGGCTGCCACACAACCAAATGCTCTACACACACACACACATACACACACACGCGCACACACACACAAGCACGCCCACACGCACGCACACGAAAACATGTGAACACGAACACACGTCACATGCATGTATGTTGCTGCAGATTGCTGGCTACTTGTGCACACACCTCTCCTTACCAGACGACCAATGCTTTGACCTCCTGCTGGGTGCCCTTGGCCTGGGCTTTGTCCTGTGAGTCTGCGTCTTGGCATTTATTTGTGCCTTTCAGCGCTGTGTGTTGGCGTCTTGGCATTAATTTATTAAGTTGTGTGGCAGTGCCTTTCAGGGCTGTGAGTCTGTGTCTTGGCATCTATTTGTGTGGCAGTGCCTTTCTTTGCTGTGTGGCAGTGTTTTGGCATTTATTTTGTGTGGCAGTTCCTTTCAATGCTGTGAGTCAGCGTCTCGGCATTTATTAGTGTGGCGGTGCCTCTCAGTGCTGTGAGTTGGCATCTTGGCATTTATATGTGTGGCAGTGCCTTTCAGTGCTGTGAGTCAGCGTCTCGGCATTTATTAGTGTGGCGGTGCCTTTCAGTGCTGTGAGTTGGCGTCTCGGCATTTATTAGTGTGGCGGTGCCTCTCAGTGTTGTGTGTTGGCGTATCAGCATCTATTTGTGCGGCATGTATTTTAGGGCCGTTAACCCTCAAGTCGTCCTTTGGAGTGTGCGAAAGTGCGTGAATGTCCTTTGAAGTGTGCAAAAGTGCGTGAATGTCCTTTGACGTGTGCGAAAGTGCGTGAATGTCCTTTGAAGTGTGCAAAAGTGCGTGAATTGTCATTGCTAAGACTTAAGGGCCTTAAGCCATCATTTTACTGTTGCTCGCTAGTATATCGTGTATTGTTATACCGTACCTTTCCGATATCGTCCCGCATAAATATCGTTTTTTGCCCTGCGGGGTGAGTGCGGTAACGTTTAATATATATTTTTTTTATCCTGCGGGGTTGACGCGGGATTTGTTTATATAACGTTTTTGGTCGCTGCCGGTGATGAGCGAGACGCCCCCTGGACCTCCCCCCGCCCCTCCTCCCGGACCTCCCCCCCCCAGTGCAACGCCTTGATGAGGATGAGGAGGAAGCTGTGTGGGAAGAAGGCGTAGGGGCCAAGGAGGAGGAAGCTTCAGTGCTTTAGAGCAGGTCAGAGCATCCCAGCAGCTAACAGATGAGCAGCTGGGGTAGCTGGTGCGCAAAACAAGGTCACGCACCAAGGCTGCTCGTACCCAAGCAGCACCATCAGCTGGTGCAAGCACAAGCACGGCACGCAACAGCAGCAGCAGCAGCAGCAGCAGCGAGGAGAGCGAGTGCAGTGAGGACAGCACCAGCAACAGCGATAGCGATGGCACCTAGAGGATAAGAGAGCAGCAGAGGAGAAGGGAGCAGAAAAGAGGGGGGAGGGCAGCAAAGGGGTAGTAGAACAGAGAGGATTGATTGGAGATTGTAAACTGACATGCAAACATGCATGCAACTGACCGGTGATTTTGTTTTTGACCTTTTGTGGCATCTTAACTGTCTGGTAAGCTAAACTGGGTCAGAAACCCTTGAGGGGTTGATGCGGGGAGGGGACAAAATAATAATTCTTGAAAGGTGCAAAATCCAAAAAAATGTTTATTTTTTGGGCGGGATGAGTACGGTAAGGTACGGTAAACTCATAACTTATATAACCTAAGCTCTGCCCAAGACTTGCACAGATCAATATACATGAGTAGCACCATACCTTGACCTTTTATGTAGGTATTTGTGATGCGTTTTCCTCAAGGCACGCACCACAAACCAGCCACGTGTACAAGGCATCTTTGCAGAGTTTCCTTCAAATGTACTACACATACGGTGATGATGTTTGATTTTAGGTCGCGCCCGTGAACAACCCAGCTCCTTTCCCAAACCTTCAAGCATCTGCTGAAAGAACAAAAAATCAGCTAACCAATGCATGTCTCAGGTCACGGAATGGTGGAGTGGGTGCAGAGATATGCTTGTCCAATCTAAGTGAGACTGTTTGGCTGGCAGGGGGGTGAGTTGTTCACGGGGGGACCTCTAGCCAACCCTACTTGTATAATAATCCAAAGCAAGATCTGGCCAGAACATGCATACATCTGTATATTATATGCCGTACATACGGTATTTTTGCAGGGAAATACATACATGCATACGGTCGTGTATAATTAAGTTTTACGTATGTATTTATATGGTTCTAATTAACCCTAAACGGAACACGGTCACCGGGAAACTGTACCAAAACGCCTTTAAAGCCTAAAAACATCTTCGCTTCATTACACACATTACGTATGATGCACTTGCAGGTCCCTCGCCTCCGCCATCCCCATCTTTTACGTGTGCCGCATGTTCCAGTGCTCGCACCGCCCGCAGCTTCTGGCTTGAGGATGTGTGCCGCATGATGTACACTGGTTACCGCTTTTGAATGAAGGAGGGATGTGTGCTGCATGGCGCACACTGGTTACCGCTTTTGAATAAAGGAGGGATGTGTGCTGCATGACGCACACTGGTTACCGCTTTTGAATGAAGGAGGGATGTGTGCTGCATGATGCACACTGGTTACTGCTTGTGAATGAAAGAGGGATGTGTGCTGCATGACGCACACTGGTTACCGCTTTTGAATGAAGGAGGGATGTGTGCTGCATGACGCACACCGTTTGCAGCTGTAATGAATGGAGGGATGTGTGCTGTATGACGCAACACCGTGTGCAGCTAGGGATACTAATATAGTAGTGAGCGTATAATAGTGAGCGCTATGGTGGGTGCCTATTGCAACGGTCATGCGGCATCATTTTATTGTGCTCGTCTTTTCATAATCTCAGGGTGTTCAATTTGAATGTATATATGGCCCTGCCTGGCTCACCACTTTATGAACAGTTGGTTTGTATGTCTTCAACCTTGTGTGTAGCTTTCAATTTGGCGTGTATGTTTTCAGCAGTTTAATCTCAACCTTTTTGTGTAGCTTTCGATTTGGCGTGTATTTTTAACCTAAGCGCCGCCGTTGAGCACAGCAATTTCCTTCCTTAGCGATAAGAAGGATTTTTCATGGATTGTACGTTTTTGACCTTTGTGTAGCTCTGGCGTGTATTCAGCAGATTAATTTTAAGCGCCGCCAGAGAGCACAGCAATAATAAGGATTTGTTTATTGATTGTACATCTATGACGTTTGTGTGGCTCTGGCGTGTTTCAGCGGATTAATTTTTAGCGCCGCCAGAGAGCACAGCAATGTGCTTCCTTTGCAATAATCAGGATTTTTTTATGGATTGAAAAACTTTGACCTTTGTGTAGCTTTGGCGTGTATGTTTTCAGCAGATTAACCTTAGCGCCGCCAGAGAGCACAAAGCAATGTGCTTCCTTTGTAATAACAAGGATGTTTTTTTATCATTTTGCTCTCATGCATATGCTTGTTTTATTTTATTCGCACACTTCAGCACACTTGCAAAAGAAAAGCACATGCTTCTCATCTTGGACTTCTCCATACTCACATTTATCACAAATGCTAGAACTCCCATGCCATTTGCAAGACTTCACTCTCAAATGGTGTGCACGCAATCTGAACCTGCTGAAATTCCTCAACACATGTTTGTCCAAATCCTTGTACAAGTAGGAGGGGATAGAAAAAGGAGAACCTCTAGGACCACTCTAGAACTCCCACACCACTTGTGATACGTGACTGCTTTCTTGTTTTATTTTAGAGCGCGAGTACATGCTGAGCAAGAGGTGACATGAAAAGCTGCACCAAGATGCGCGGGCCTGCCCGTGCATCATGGTGCAGCTTTTTGTCCTTTTTCGCTACAAGGGTTAAAGGGTTACAAGGTTTACAAGGATGGCCTACAGCCCGAGACTCTGGCTGATGGCAATTGGCTGGTGAGATAAAATCAACCAGCGTCGAAAATTGAAACTAAATCTGACACAAACTTGAGGAGTCTGTATGTTTTTTGCTACAGAGGATGAAAGAAAAGAAAAACTACGCAGGCAGTGAAAACCAGTCCCCACAATGAAGTTAAGGAAAAGTAAGCCACTTTGGTACGAGTACCGTAAAACTCCTTTACCGGCAGGCAAAAGAGGCCCAGTCAGAGAGGTCTAACAGAGTACCAGAAGGAGGAAAGAGCTACAGAGGACGAATTATATATTTTATCACAGTGAAGAAACCACTCCTTGAGGTGGTCACTCCTCACAGGAAAGAATGAAAAGGAGGGTGATAGATTGGCACCGCACTTCTCCTCCTCTATTTCAGTAAAAGTAAAATTCTACGCTGGAAGTCACCAGCGTGCATTAAGGAAAGGCTCTCAACTCCTGAGTAATACCAGAGAATAACTTATAGTCATAAAGGGGGGTGACCTTCAGCCAGGTTGTTTGGCTTATCGGCTGCTGACTGGTCTCGGCCGCCAGCCACAATAAATAAATCCATAAGCTCAGGAAAAAAGAGAAAAAGTCTAGTGTTCTGCTGAGAAAGGGAACTATGAACAATTTAATTGTTGACCTGTTGCAGGTGTTGAGGTGTCCTCAAAAAAAGGCTTTTAGGTTCATAATGAATGTGGATTCCTTATGTCCTTGCGCTTTGCAATCAAGTACAGAAATGTGTCGCTGTCAATTATTTGAGGATTCAATTATTTACATGGGGGGACCTTCTCCTTCTTGGGCCGTTCTTGTGCCCTGGTTCACCATGGGTTATAGCTTCCTTTTGTGATGTTCTAGTATTCCCTTTCTGATCCTTTTGCTTTCCCCCACAATGGTGCGTGCTCTACACAACCTACTACTCAATTTGCTACCTTTCAGAAACATAATGTTACGTCAAATTAAAGCAGTCCACCCGCGTGCATCCACGTTTTGTTAACGCCAAAAGAACAGAAACGAACCAAGAAGAGAGGGATCTTGCCCCCCACATACTGTTCCAACGAAGAAAGCAATGATCACCGCCATAAATACGCACATTGCTCAAAATAGGTGTACATGACTAAGGGAGGCTGCTAGGAAGCAATAGAGACTAGGCGATACTAAAAGTTGGTACATCAAATGTGGTGTGAGGCTCGTTGGCACTCTCAACACTGATATGATAAGCGTACATGTGCCATTGTTGTTTGACACCAGCAAAAGTTGGAGCTAAAAACCCCCCAAATTTTCTAGTGAATCAGTCATAACTGACGTAAGATGGAGCTCACAGACCACCATTTCCTCCAGTCGGGAACCAACAAACAGGTATGCCATTACTGTTCTGCACAACTGACCGACCGTCAGGTATGATCATCACACAACCACCTGCAATGGCAGCCTTTTCTATTCTATGCATGGACTCCATCATAGGTTGTTGTCCAAACTACGTGTGTGCCATCTAAGCTTTTTTTTTCCACCAACAACCTGTGACCACGCTACACACACACACACACACAAACACACACACACACAATCACACACACATACACACACGTGTGCAATTCCTTATCCATCAAACGCCTGTGTGATTGTCACTCGTACACGTCTGTTGTAAGTCCACCCTAACTGTACGGCGTCCAGTACCAGCTGTACATCCTCGTCCTGGACTGGACCCACTCACACATCAGCGCGATTGAAGCGCAGGAGCTCAAGAGGGGTGAGGTCTCATGCAGCAGCTGCCTTAGGTGTGGCGCCAAACTCGGATATCAAGATCTCGCGGAGCCTGGCCTCCAAGTCGACGGCAGGCACACCCTATGGTGTATGAATGTGCATGATTGTGTGTGTGTGTATAGGCGTGAGTGTGTAAGTGTGTGTGTGTGTGTGTGCACGTGTGCACACACACGTTCACACATCACAACGCATCTCCGGATCAGGGTAGCATCTCCGGATCAGGGTAACAAATGTTTCCGGATCAGCTTGAGTTCCCAACATAGGATTGCACCTTCTCAAAATCTTTGGCCAGCTCAGGATTCTCCCCGATCTTGCCGCCCAGCATGATCTTGAAGCCCTCAGCAGCCTTGCCATCTTTCTTGGCCGGGGCTCCCATCAACCCAATGTCGCCCACCTGTGTGTGTGTGTGTGTGTGTGTGTGTGAACGGCTTGTATGCATATATGTGTATTTGTGTGTGTGTGTGTGTATGTGCATACAGTACCAAAGCTTGCACACTTCAATGCTGAGAACCTAAGCACACAGCACGTGTAAGGCACTTGTGCACAGCACGTGTCAGTAGTGGTAGGTAGGTGTAGTAAGTAGTAATCTAAGTAGTAGTTCTAAGTAGTAGCCTGTAAGTAATAAGTAGTAGGTAGGAGAAATAATTAGTAGTCTAAGTACACAGCACGTGTAAGGCACAACACGCGCACATGCCCCACCCATGCCCCTAAGTTAGCAATTGCACGTATCTACACATGTATACACACACAAGAACAAACACGCACACGCGTACACACGCACAGACACAAATGTATTCACACATGTATACACACAAGAACACACAAGCACACACAGACACAAATGTGCGCACATGAACACACACAAACAAGAACACCGACGCGCACACACAGACAAAAGTGTACGCACATGAACACACACGCACCTGTGCCTGACCACATGAGTTAGGGCATCCAGTGAAGTGGATGCGGATGTTACGAGGCAGATCAAGCTGGCTTTCTAGGGTCTCCATGAGAGTGATGGCACGATTCTTGGTCTCTGCCAAGCCAAAGCCGCAGAACTGGGAGCCGGTGCAGGACACCATGGAGCGCAGCAGCTTGCCTGGGGGAAGGAGGAAAGGGTGATCATGTGTGTGTGTGTGTGTGTGCATGTGTGTGTACTGATAATTATGTGTTACGTACGTACTGAGCATACATACCTGGCGAGATCTGGAAACGTTGGAAGAGCGGCTCCTGGATCATAGCTTCCACCTTCTCCTTGGGCACGTTAGGGACCAGCACGTTTTCCTCGCAAGTGAACCGCACGGTGCCATCGCCATAGGTCTGCAGCAACAAGCGGTGCAGGATGCAAGTCAACCCAAGTCCCAAGTACTATCTAGTTCTGAATTGATCGGTTGGAAGCATGGTGCCATTGCCTTGGGTCTGCAGCAACAAAAGGTGCAGGATGCAAGTCATTTTAAGTCCAATTTTGAATCGATGGTTGGAAGCATGGTGCCATCGCCTTAGGTCTGCAGCAATAAAAGGTGCAGGATGCAAGTCAACCCAAGTCCCAAGTACTATCTAGTTCTGAATTGATTGGTTGGAAGCACGGTGCCATCGCCTTAGGTCTGCAGCAACAAAAGGGGCAGGGTGCAAGTCAATTCAAGTCCCATGTTCTATTTTGTGTCGAGTTGAGTAGTTGGAAGCATGGTGCCATTGCCTTGGATCTGCAGCAACAAAAGGGGCAGGGTGCAAGTCAATTCAAGTCCAATTCTGAATCAATGGTTGGAAGCATGGTGCCATCGCCTTGGGTCTGCAGCAACAAAAGGTGCAGGATGCAAGTCATCTCAAGTCCAATTCTGAATCGATGGTTGGAAGCGCCTTAGGTCTGCAGCAATAAAAGGTGCAGGATGCAAGTCAACTCAAGTCCAATTTTGAATCGATGGCTGGAAGCATGGTGCCATCGCCTTAGGTCTGCAGCAATAAAAGGTGCAGGATGCAAGTCAACTTAAGTCCAATTTTGAATCGATAGTTGGAAGCATGGTGCCATCGGCCATCGCCTTAGGTCTGCAGCAACAAAAGGTGCAGGATGCAAGTCAACTCAAGTCCAATTTTGAATCGATTGGTTGGAAGCATGGTGGCATCGCCTTAGGTCTGCAGCAACAAGAGGTGCAGGATGGATTTTGTGTTGAATTGAGTAGTTGGAAGCACGGTGCCGTTGTGTTGAATTGAGTAGTTGGAAGCACGGTGCCGTTGTGTTGAATTGAGTAGTTGGAAGCACGGTGCCGTTGTGT
>Ga0307947_1000821_pt1 | contig 23349 bp, 32 predicted proteins | sample OrgLakmetagen232_FD_201840 | JGI IMG/M metagenome (GOLD analysis project Ga0307947, IMG submission 201840) | Saline water microbial communities from Organic Lake, Antarctica - #232 | ecosystem: Environmental > Aquatic > Non-marine Saline and Alkaline > Saline | place: Antarctica: Organic Lake...
TGCACACATGATGTACACTAACTGAGTGTGGCAATAACACGGTGGCAATAGGCTTTTGCGTAGGCTTGGCAATGCTGCTACTGCTGAGGATTGAGTGAGTTGCAAGCAATAATGCTACTCATGAGATACTTTGCGAGGATGTCCCTTGGGGTAAGGGAATTTTGACACTGGTGGAAACCATATTAATAAAGTTAAATGGCTGATGACAGATGATAGGAGTGTGGCAGCACCAGGCTTTTCAGAAGTTTCATTTCAGCCCATACTATTCGTGTACTACACCAAAAAAGTATGGAATGGAAGCCACGTAATTACGTATATGACGAGTGGCGCTCATCTTCAGTGAAACCTTGACCTTGACCTTGATCACCACCTCAATACTGCCAGTGATCTGAAGCCTGAAGTAAGAACATTATTCACTTGCTCAAGCTCACATACAATGCATGCATGTGGGCCCGCATCCGAGCAACTAGTCCATGGCGCCTTCTATATCGAATCACATATTAAACGGACTGAGCTGCGATAGAAGTGGTGCAGTGGACGGTCTAGTTGCTTGCCGTAATAAAGGCACACGCTCTACCGCCCAGATGAAGCTACTGCCATGTCATCGGTGACATGGGTTTCACAAGAGCCCCATCCCAAGTCATCACTACTCTATTCCTATTCCCCACTTTGCACCACCACAGGAACGGTGAAAGGCAAGCACGGAGGAGTGGATTGGAGCCACCTGCTCCATGAATCCATGATGAGCAAGCCCATCATGCTCTTGTGCACTGATGCCCTCCTGCCCTGTGCCAAGGTGACACTGAAGCAGCTGGGCGTAGTCACCGCTAACCTCTCGGGCAACAGGTGGCTAACGTCACTGCTCTCCCGGTGGGTGTCAGAGCGTGAGGGTGTAGATGCAGGCAGGCAGGCAGCCCTACGTGTATACTGGATGGAGGGATTTGGATTTTGAAATCATTACTATGACGACGTCACAGGAAGGAATGTCACTCACCAAAGAAAAAAAGGGTATGGGTGCAACCAGACATGCATGCGCACCGACAAAACGGCCCTCCCCTATAAAGTCTCCTCCAGATTTTGCTCATGCCTTTCATTCCTCGTCGCAAGCATGCATACATACATCCATGCATTCGCCGCCCTGATTGCCACCTGTACATGCTTGCACACGCGTGCCTCCACTGTTACTGTTTGGTTGCTACCTATCACGTGCTTTTATTTTAACACCACAACTCATACCATCACCAGTCTGAAACCCATCAACCCACGTGTCTTGGTCAGACCTCTCTGTTGAGAATGACTGTGGGTGCTGCCTCCTCATTATCACCCAACCGCTCTGCATATGCTATGCAGCACCCAAAATCGGAACGATGGGAGCGTCGGGCTGCCTGAGCAGGTGACCCTACTGCCTGTGGTCTGGAGGGTCATCCTGGTGGCTATGTCCATAGCCAGCCATATAATTCCCCCTGGCTTCAATCCCAGCAAGCCTGAATCCCAGCAAGCCTGATGGGATGGCTCTGAGGCTGAGTGGGTGGAGGTGATGACGAGAGGCCATTTGTTTGCAGATGATACTATTGTGTGTTTGCAAATGATAAGTGCTCAGCCTAATTGCACCCATTGTTAGCAAGTGGGTTGCTTGAGCAAGTACTGCAGTCAGATCTGACAGTATTTGGTATTCACATTACGCCGCGGCATCATGTGCGATACATAAAGACACGCACAAGTGAAGTTCAGGCAGCCCGCATCGCAGATTTGCCTCAAAAAATGTACTTTGCATGCATTCAATACCTCGGCGCTGCTGCGTCCTTGTGTAAACGATTACCTACTTATTGACTCTCAAAGCACACACTGTGTGTACCCTTTCCTTTTTTACCCAAAGTAGTCAGCCGTCCAACAAAGGCCGCTTGATAATACGGCATCCTCTGCGGGTGCTTTATTATTGTCATGCACATCAGTCACACTTCAGCACTATCCTTCTCATTTGGATGAGGAGAGTCATTTATGCTGGCTCCAAGAACAATAATGATTCACTCATTATTGTCCAGGTATGTCTGTGTTGATGATTTGATGGTAGTGATGATGAGCTATTCCCACCACACAAAAATCCTGCATCCATTGTGACATGCGACTTCCCTCCCTAGCAAGCAACAAATGTTATTCATGCATGCACGTAGGTGGGCAAAAACAGCACCACTCCAATCCTCATGCCGACGAGCACACTGCAGCTGCTCGATCAGTGGCTGTGTCCCCCACGGGAGCGGCTGCTGTCGGCCGCCACCTCTGACCCGCGGGGCATGCTGGGCCTTAGAATGGTTGCCAGGTGGGCCTGGCAACCATTCTAAGGCCCAGCATGCTCATCTCCTATGCTAAAAGGAGCAAGGCGTCGCCCAGTGTCAGCGTATTTCTTCTGCCTCTGTTGTGCCGTCTGTAAGTGCTGCTTGGCAAGTACAATGTCTTGTTGCATCCCATCCGCAAAGGATTGAGCAGCAGGCACATTACATCCCGTAGCTAAGCTTAGGGGTGTCTGAGGATCTTTAAAAATGTTAAGGCGGAAAGGGGTAGTCTTTGTAGACTCCTGGTATGAGTTGTTGATTGCGAACTCTGCCAGTGAGATGTGTTGGTCCCAATCTGTTTGATGGGGTGACACAAAATGCCTAAGCATGTCCTCAAGGGTGCGATTCATCCGCTCAGTTTGTCCATCTGTCTGTGGATGGTAGGCGGTGGACAAGCGTTGCTTGGTCCCCAGAATCTGCAGGAGTGCTGTCATAAACTTGCCGGTGAAACGTGGGTCTCGATCACTCACAATTGCCTTTGGGCAACCGTGGTGCTTGAAGACATGATCCACATAAAGTCTAGCCGTCTCCTCCCCAGTCACTTGCGTTGTAGTGGGAATCAGGTGTGTCATCTTTGACAGCTTGTCTACCACCACAAGCAGAGCTGTGTGTCCATTATCGGTCTCCGGCAATTGCATGATGAAGTCCATGGTCACAACATCCCACGTGTGATCAGGGATTGGAAGAGGTTTCAATAAGCCAGCAGGTTTTTGCGTTGAGCTTTTGTTAATCTGACAAGATGGGCACTCTTTCACAAATTGTGTGACGTCCTTGAGGAGAGAAGGCCACCAAAAGAGCTTTTCTACTTGCTTCTTTGTCTTGGTGAGACCCCCATGGCCGTAAATTGGAGTTGAGTGCAACTCATGAATGATGGATTTCCTGATGCTTGGCATATCAGGTACAATGAGCTGGTTTCTTTGAGTGAACCATGCACCATCTTTGAAGGTATAGTTTGCGGTGTGCTTTTCGGATTGAAACCAAGGGTCGTTATCATATGCTTCAGTCACAGCTTCATATATGTCCAGGGTCCCGTCAGGTTGCCTAGTATGGGTTGTGCCTTGCAAAGATGTTTGTGGAGGAGAATCACTTGGTTCCTCCCCCCCCATTTGAGCACCTGGGCTCTCAGGTAAAATTTGGTTTTCCGTTTGTGATTGGGGTGGTGCAACTGCATTTGTATGTGCTTGAGATTTACTTTGACTCCTTGTCCTCAAAGCAAGGAGCATGACAGCAATTGTGCTGATTTTGGGTGGATAACGGCTTAGAGCGTCAGCAACTTTGTTGTTGGCGCCTGGCTTGTACACCCAGTTGAAGGTAAATCTTGACAAGTATTGCACCCACCGTACTTGCCTGCGAGAGAGGTTAGGCTGGGTTGGTAGATGAACGAAGGGGTTGTGATCTGTGACAATCGTGAAAACTTGTCCCTCTAGGTAGCATCTCCATGTTTTGCACGCATGCACTACAGCAAGAAGTTCTTGCTCTCCAGTAGTGTAATTGACCTTAGCAGGAATCAGTCTTCTGCTTTCATAAGCCAGGGGCCTACCATTTTGCATAAGTACTGCACCTATTCCTTCAATGGAAGCGTCGCATTCGACAATAAAAGGGAGAAGGAAGTCTGGCAGGGCCAAGACAGGAGCATGCATGAGAGCATGCCTAATTTGTTCAAACGCCTTTTGGCAGGTTTTATTCCAAGAGAAAGGTAGATTTTTCTTTGTGAGGTTTGTTAAGGGCGCGGCCATATGGCAGAAAAGAAGGATGGATTTTCTGAAATAGGTGACCAAGCCCACAAAGGAGCGCACCTCATGGACATTTTCTGGAGCATTCCAGTCTCAAATGGCAGCGATCTTGGCTGGGTCAACCTTAACGCCATCAGCTCCCACAAGGTGTCCAAGGAATTTTACTTCCTTTTGCTCAAATTCACATTTCTTGAGCTTGACGTGATATTTGTTTTCATGCAAGAGGTCAAGAGTTCGTTTGACATGCTCTTGGTGTTCCTCAATTGTTTTGCTAAAAATGAGGATGTCATCAATGTACACCACCACAAACTTGTTTAAGTGTGGCCTGAGCATATTGTTAATTGCTGCCTGAAATGTTGCAGCAGCATTTGTGAGGCCAACACTAAGAACTTTGAACTGGTAGTGACCAAAAGGTGTTCTAAAAGCTGTTTTGGCCACATCCTCAGGTGTGATGCGAATCTGGTGATAGCCAGATTGTAGATCCAGACTGGTAAAGACTTTTGCTCCAGACAAGGCGTCCAAGAGCTGATCAATCAGCGGCAGTGGGTACTTATTTTTGACAGTAATTTAATTAAGAGCACGATAATCAATGCACATACGCAAGGATCCGTCCTTTTTGCCTACGAAGAGCACGGGTGCGCCGTAGGGTGATGAGCTTGGTTCAATGAGTCCACGTTTGAGAAGTTCCTTGACTTGACCCTCGACTTCTTTGAGTTCTTTGGGGCTGAGCCTAAACATGGGTCTACAAGGAGATATTGTTCCAGATTCAGTAGGAATTGTGTGTCCATTGTCACTTGTCACGCATGGGTGGTAAGGAAGTGATTGGGGAAAACACATATTTGTACTCTTTAATGAGATCAACCGGTGCAGAGATATGATACTCTGTTACAGATGCATTGTCTGTAGCATCTACTCCAGTGTCCTGAACTCTCACCACAAAGGCTCTCGCTCCTTGCTTTAGGCGGCGTCGCACATGAACGGCGTTAAGCAGGAGTGAGTGCACACATGGGTGACCAGATGCTGTTGGCGATTCTGCTCGCATAGTGTAGAGGATGTGTTTGATGCCTCTTGTATAAATTGTACAAGTGCTTGTTGGATAATCGAAGTTTGCGGCGTTTTGGTGAAACCAGGTGTCATCAAGAACAATATCAAATTGTCCTTGCATGTCTATGATGTAGCATGTGACTAATTGTTTGTGGCCTTGAATTTTGATGTCCAGCTTAATGTCCAGCGAAAAGACAAAGGTTGTTCTGAACCATCTACTGGCCTCAGAGTTGTGTGAGTGGCTTGTCGTTTGAAAACTGTAGCAAAGGTGGAGTCTACAAAACAATGTGTTGCACCACTATCCAAGAATCGTAAGGTGGCAGGGTTATGTCACACACACACACACACACACACACAAACACACACATACACACACACACACACACAGAGAGACATGCGAATGCACGTGCACGTTGCTGTTTTCAGCGTCGCTAGCGACACTCCCTAACTTGTCAAGCGTACACATGTGTTACGTTGGTTGTGTATGCACTTACATGCCATTTGAGCACTTTGCACATGCGTTTATGTACGAGGTACCTCCTTCCTCCCCTCACCACTCCCATTCTTCTCTTGCTGCTGCCTACCTTGCAGGGAGCGTTCAACATTGCGTTCGTTGGCGTGGCCTGGTTCACCAAGCAGCCACGACCATACCACCTCTGCACTGCACCCGACAGCGTGCATGGGAAAATTGGCAGGAGAGAAGAGGTGTAATGCCTGCAATTAGTCTGCCCCTCCCCAGTTTCGTCTGCATTTGGCTCAAACCTTAGCAGTCTGTTCGCCCTCCCATAAACTATTGAGAGGATAAATATATAAATAGTTTTTTATTTTGAGGATTTCGAGGAATGGAATGTAAAGAAAGTCAACTCCGAAATGCGGTACAGGCGCTGTATGCATCTCCCAACAGGTTGTTCTTGGTTCTCGAAGGGTGGCTAGCTTCTTGCTTGACTTTGGACGATGTAATCATTCGTTGAACGTGTGTGCACCGATCCGATCGGAGCTAGAGAGCAACGCGATGCCCTTCATGTCCTCGTGTTTCATACACGACGCAGGCGTGACCAGTGCCGGGCAGACACATGGCTTCAGGATTTCCGGCAAGGGTCGCAGAGCTGGAGGTTGTGTCTCGCGATGCTGTCCAGCTCCAGCTTCCAGGACACCACGGGCACCGTGTATTTTGCAGCAAACAACTTGAGGTTTCATTGCGGGAAAAATCAGGACCTCGTGGCGGTTGACGTTTTGCCCCAGGTCCTGCCCCAACTAGCTCGCTGCCTCCTAGGGGCAGTGGAATGCAGCAATTGGTGAGGACTGTCAGGGAAAACATGCACAGGCAGCGTGTGCGCAAGGGTCAAACCTAGGCACGTCGTGCTCGAGTGTACATGCACCCGCACACACACACACACACACACACACACACACACACACACACACACACACACACACAGATACACACACACGCACACACACACAGAGATACACACACACGCACACACACGACACACACACATACATATATACATACACATGCACACACTATGGTACCCAAGCACGAGTGTGCACACGCACACTGACACCCGCACACGTACACGCATAACGACACAAATTTTCATTTCATGGACTCACCACATACACACATAAGCACTATGAGCACTTGCAAATACACGTGCATACGTGCGTATAAACATACTAACTCTCACTCACACACAAACACGCACACACGTACACACACAAACACGCACACACGTACACACACAAACATACACTTTCACCTGCTTTCACACACACAGACATAGTACATTCACTCACACAAACACGGGCACACACACACACACACACACACTCACACGCACATGCCTGCCCACCAGGCCTGTAACCACGCAGCTCAGCACTGCCATCAGTGTGCTGGTCATGCGATCCCCTAACTGGGACCCCAACATTGTCATTTTAGAGCTTGAGGCCCTGATCATGAGCCAGCTGCCGCACTTCAGCCAGGTGAGCTCAATTATCACTTTTGGAGACAGAACCACCATTTACGCGCATGCCTACACACGCACACTTGCACATACACATTTGCACTTGCGCATGCACACACTTATGCGTACACACACCTATATGCACACATGAGCATACACACCCTCACACACAGGTGCACACTCATGTACACTCGCGCTCGCACATGCTTATGCACGAACACATTCACAAGCACATACCAGCATCTCAAATCTTGCACACACCTACACAGTATATACACTTTTATGCGTAAACCGCACATGTGCGCCGGCGCACACACACACACACACACACACACATGCACATATATGCCCTCACATATACAGTACTATAATTACACGTGCGCACACACACACTCGCTTATACATACACCATACACACATTCATAGGCACATACAAGCATGCAGGCACAAGCATACATAATTGCACACACATTATCACACACAAACACACAGCACACATGCACGCACGCACGCACAGAATGAGCAGCAGCGCGACATCGCCCTTATCTCCATGCTTCACCTGCTGGCGGCGGTTCCTCTCACGTGCACTGACCGAACCGCTATGGTGCACCCAAACAGGTGAGGGGAGCTCTGCTGGCAACAGGATGCGTGTACACGTGTGTGTGTGTGTGGTGTGTGTGTGTGCGAGAGTGCCTTTGTATGTGCATGTGCGAGCACGCCACTGCGCATTGTCAAGCGTGCAATTGAGCCCTGTTTGTTGGGTCCCCGTGCGTGCTTGCCAGAAGTGAGTGCGTGAAGGCACGGCTAGGTCAGTGTGGAAAAGTCGTGTGTGTGTGTGCATGTGTGTGCGTGTGTGTGTGTGCTTGCATGAGGAAAGTTGAGTGCGTGCCAGTGCGTGCCGTGGTAGGGACGCAGTGGCAGATTTGTGTGGTTGGTGAGTCAACAGCTCACCCCCACTTGCATGGATCCTTGTCCAGTACGGTACGGTAACACCCACCGGCATCGCAAGTGCATGTGCCGCTCCTCACTGGCACAGATGGAAAATGCACACGCACGCACATACACACGCTTACACACGTATGTCGAGGCACACGTGTGCATGTTGCAAGGTGATTAGCAGCAGCACAAAGGGCAGGCTCCTTTCCAGCACTCACTCTAGCCAATGCCTCACACACACACACACACACACACACGCGAATCCACACAGGCGCTTGGCTGTGTCAGAAGCCCTCAGTGTGAGCCCGCACGTACGGCCGTGGACTCAGGCGGCCATGGGGGCAGTGGCGGTGCTGCCTGAGGGTCCCATGCGCGCACTGTACCTCAGTCTGGGGCTGAAGCTCATATACGGCTGGTGAGAGTCATTGTGTGTGTGTGGGTGTGCCTGAGTGATGCTGCAGGTGCATCATGCACTGTGCCTCAGTTTGGGGCTGAAGCTCATATACGGCTGGTGAGAGTTATGTGTTTGGTGTATGGGCTTGTGCGCGTGTGTGCGTGCCTGAGTGATGGTGTACGTGCAACGTACCTCTATTTGGGATTTAAACTCGTACAAATAATGTCATTTGCTGCATGAAAGAACCTTAGTTTAGATTGCTTGTTCGTTTACTCATGCATAGGGTTGGCCAGAACCTTATATACACCGTATATGACCGTATATTTGGTGATTTTCCTGCCAAAAATACCGTTTATACACTGTATATATATGGTTCTGGCCAACCCTACTCATGCAAAAAGCCATCCAGGCTCCTACACACATGTGCACATGTGCAGATGAGCTTGCAAGCTTACATCCGCATCATGAACACGTACATGCATACTGTAAACAACATACATACACTACATACGCACGCACAACACACAGCATACGCACATGCATTCTCCTCGATCGCTGAGCATACACACAAGCAAACACACACACTCTCACACGCACTCTTTCTCTCTCTCTCTCTCTCTCTCTCTCTCTCTCTCTCTCTCTCTCTCTCTCTCACACACACACACACACACACTCACACTCACACACATACACACACACTCACATACACACACAAACACATGCACAGGTGTGAAATGGGTACGTTGCCCCTGTGCATTCAGCAACAGGAGTCCATCGTGCAGCAGGTGCGTGCGTGTGTGGATGGATGGTCCCTGCCTGTGTGCGTGTGCTTGCCACACGCTTCCGTCGCCGCAAACAAAACGCAGGGGCTGAGGGGTAGACAAACTTGAAACTCCTGCGCAAAGTATCTGTTATATGTTTGCGTTTGCACGTCTGCAGCAAAGGAGCAAGTCAGAAACAGCTGCACGAGCATGTGCACCAAGACAAGCAGGTGCTTTTTGAGCACCTGTTGCAAGCATGCGCCGACACACAGGCTGCCACAAACGCACGTGCCATCCGTCAGACAAGCACACTTGCACGTGCGGCTGCTCGTACATACTCGACATCACACATGCACACCCACACATACATACGCATTATGTGCAGGTGTGCCAAGCCACTACGCAGCCTGAGACCAGCACCCTTGCAGCAGAGACGTTTGTGTCCATGCTCACCATTTGTAAGGACCCCATCACGCACGGCAGCGAGGCCCTCCCCAGCCTGGTCGCACACTGGCAGGTGCGATGGCACACACACATAAAAAACATACACGCACATGCACACACATGCACACATATACACTCACACACCCATTCACAAACTATGAATATGGAGTGACTTTTTTGCATATGGAACTTGAACGCACAACACAGCCCTCGCTTCTGGCTTAGCCAGCAGCAATACGCACGCAAACGCACGTCAACACAAAACACACACACATATATACGCTCGTACCTATGCCTGCAGCAATACGCACGCAAACACATGTCAACACAAACACATGCACGCGTATACGCTTGTGTCTGTGGTACCTTAACGCACCACACAGGCAGCATGGCTCAGCTTGCAGCAGCAGCAGCAGCAGCAGCAAGGAGGGGGGGAGAATGTGGATAGTGAAGCAGAGGGGGGCATACCTCAGGTACGTGAAGCACTGCCAGTATCCAGCATGCGTGCTGCGTGTGTGTGTATGTGTGTGTGTGTGTGCTGTGTAATGTGTATGTGTGTGTGCTGTGTAATGTGTATGTGTGTGGGCTGCGTGTATAGGCTGCGTGTGTGGACTTTGTACTTTGTATGTGCTGTGTAATGTGTATAGGCTGTATGTATGGGCTGCGTGTGCGTACTGTGAACTGTGTATGGGCTGGGTACTGTGTATGGGCTGCTTGTATAGGCTGCGTGTATGGTCTGTGTGTGTGGACTGTGTAATGTGTATGGGCTGCGTGTACAGGCTGCGTGTGCATACTGTGTACTGTGTATGGGCTGTGTAATGTGTATGGGCTGCGTGTATAGGCTGCATGTATGGGCTGCGTGTGTGGACTGTTTACTGTGTATGGGCTGTGTACTGTGTACTGTGTATGGGCTGTGTAATGTGTGTGAGGGTCTGTGCAATTAAAACGTGGGCAGTGAAGTAGAGGCAGTGAGCCCAGATGGGTGTTGCACTCAGTGTGCTGTGAATATGGACTGTGTGGTGTGGGAGTGGGTGGGGGTGGGAGTTGGCCAGGGGGCCCTTGTGGGTGTGCGCCTTCATGTGGGTTTATTTATGTGTAGGGTTGGCCAGAATTGAATATATATACTGTCAGGCCTGTGCACTGTACGGTGTACAGTACGGTACGGTTTTTACTGTACGTACCGTAATTTTATACATCACAGTGTAATTGTGATTTTAGCCGACCGTAATATACCGTAATTACGGTAATTTACTGTACGGTGTACGGTACGGTATAAATCTATACAGCCCACGGCAAAAAATGGCTCTTAAGGGGCTCAAAACTAGAAATTTCAAATGTTTCAAATCTTTAAGTGTATTAATGCTACTAAGCCTCCCAATTTTAACCCCCTAATTGCCAAACAGCAGCTGTACTGGGCTTACAGCCCGGCATCCTCAATCTCCTGCCCAAAATCAAGGTAGTGCTCTGCCCAGGCGTAGGGATCCTCTTCCTCGCTTTCTACCACCTCCTTGCTGCTGCTGCTGTCCTCCCTCCCCTTCCCCGCCTACTTGCTGCTGCTGCTGTCCTCCCTCCCCTCCCCCTCCTACTTGCTGCTGCTGCTGTCCTCCCTTCCCTCCCCCTTCTTCTTGCTGCTGTTGCTGTCGCTGCGCTTCCTCGTCCTCAGCTTCCTCGGCTGAGCGCATGGCATTCAGCCACTCTACAACCTCCTCCTTGCTGCTGCTGCTGTCCTCCCTTCCCTCCCCCTCCAACTAGCAATTACCAACTAGCAATTACCAATTTTGAATGCTGGGCACCTGAATAGTCGCACCTTGGGTCAAGCATCGCTACGAGGTACTGAGCAGGGTGCTCTCCGTAGCCCATGCGGCTCTTGAAAGCCGCACCTAGCTACTGGGCCTCCTGTTGGAAGATGAGGACCCCATCATCCCCACAGGCGTTGGTGAAGAAGTTGTCGATGTCCTTGAGACGCCAGTGCACGTCTGTGGGCATGAGCAGAAACATAATTTGTATTTTGTGCAGCTTACATATTGACAATTGACAAGGTTTGTCACAGGCACAAAACAAAATTTAAAGTAACAACCCAAAAACAAGGTAGGTGCGCACCTGCTAAGTTGCACGAGTCGGTCTGGATCAATGTGAGGAGCTCGCAAACAGGCTTGAGCATGCTGCACAGGAGCTTAGCATTCCGCCAGAAGGTGGCGTTGTTCACCGGGTCCTTCACCTTTTGCAGGCTGCAAGGAGCAAAATGAATCGTGCGCTTGTTAAAGTTAAAAGAACACGAGAAAATGTGCCCCTTGGTTAAGTGTTGCATAAGTCGAAAAATGCTGCTCAACAGGCCTTTTAAAGAGTGCTGCCTTTTTACTGCCCCTGGAAAGCACCTATTTAAGCACCCAAACCACTCACTTGGCATTTGCGATAAACAATGGGTCCTCCACGGCAGCAGCGAGACATGCTTTGTTGTCCAGCAAGCGTGTGAGCATGACGTATTTGCTGCTGAACTGAGTGGCGCAGTCCAGAGTGAGCCCTCTCTTGACTTTAAGCAGCTGCTGTTGGTCCCTCAGCAAGCCGCATGGCATAATTTTACGGAGGAAGACCATCACGATAAAACGTGCATCAGAAAACAGCTGAGCAAAAGCCGGCTTCTTCCCTACGTCTGGAAAAGAAGAATGGTTTAAGTTTTAAGTTGCAAAGACACAAAAACAAGCTTGCGTAACTTACTAACTTACTACTAAGTACCAAGTGCTAAACATATCTGACAAACAGCAAATAAATGTGTGTACCTGTCAAGAATAGCTGCAAATACCACCCTTGCAGGGCAAGTTGCTGCCTTTTTGCTGCACTCATTTCTGACACACCATTAACAAATTATGTAGTTTGTGAGGTTTGCAAAAGAATTGTGTTCCGGCGGCAACGTGTGCCTTCGAAATTGTGTGGCTCTAAGGGCTTTGGACGGTCGCACCGTACTGTACGGTCACACCGTCTTTGTGCGGTTGGACACCGTAATTTTCACAGACCGTAATTTCGACCGTACTTTACGGCGTAAGTGCACAGGCCTGTATACGGTGCATATTGGGTATTTTTGGCAGAGAAATCACCAAATATGCGGTCATATACAGCGTACATATATACGGTTCTGGCCAACCCTGTTCATATGTATTGTGGATTGTAGCAATGTCTGCCTGTGTGTGGCCTTCTGCTTGAATGTATTGTCTACTTGCACTCTTCACAACTACTGAGGCATACAGCATGCAATGCGCCTTACAAACGCGTGACCACATGCAATGCGCCTTTTACGCGTGACCACATGCAATGCGCCTTACAAACGCGTGACCACATGCAATGCACCTTACGCGTGACCACATGCAATGCACCTTACAAACGTGTGACCACATGCAATGCGCCTTACAAACGCGTGACCACATGCAATGCACCTTACAAACGCGTGACCACATGCAATGCGCCTTTTACGCGTGACCACATGCAATGCACCTTACAAACGTGTGACCACATGCAATGCGCCTTACAAACGCGTGACCACATGCAATGCGTCTTACAAACGCGTGACCACATGCAATGCGCCTTACGCGTGACCACATGCAATGCGCCTTACAAACGCGTGACCACATGCAATGCGCCTTACAAACGTGTGACCACATGCAATGCGCCTTACGTGTGACCACATGCAATGCGCCTTACAAACGTGTGACCACATGCAATGCACCTTACAAACGTGTGACCACATGCAATGCGCCTTACAAACGCGTGACCACATGCAATGCGCCTTACGCGTGACCACATGCAATGCGCCTTACAAACGCGTGACCACATGCCTGTACGCATACGGCATGCCAACGCACACAGCATGCGCTGCACCTTACGCACGCACATGCCTACGCACACACTCACAACAGGAGGTGCTGCAAGCGGCCTGCTCCATCTTGTGTGCTGCTGGGGCAGCTCTTCTGCCGCAGGCCCTAGCGGGTGGGGGGCCGTACCATGGGCAGTTCATGGCGGTGGCGGAGCAGCTGCTGCGTCAGTTGACGTCGAAAGACATGGATGTGAGTGGGATGTGTCGTGGGTTAATGTAAAGGGCTTCTGACGATGTAGCGCAGCTTCTGCAGCAGCTGCAGCAGCTGATGCGTAAGAGACGTGCATGTGAGTGGGCCTGTGTGTGTGGGTGTGCGTGTGCGTGTGTGTGTGTGCAAGAGTGTTTCAGAGTGCACTCTGATGCAGGGAGTGGCCGTTGCTGGCCTTCAATCATGCATGCACTTACATACACACACTTCCACACTCTCTCTCTGTTGCATGCACACACAGGTCGCCCTGACGTCTCTGGAGTTCTGGCAGGACACGTACGTGGCCACCCTGCAAGGGCTGCCCAGTGACGCCAGGCAGTCTGCCCTAGCCACTCACACAGGCCTGCTGCAGCATCTCACCACCTCCCTGGTGGTGCGTGCGCACCTGGGGCCTGGGGTGGCCAACTCTGCCACGGCAGATGCACGAGACCTGCCTGAAGATGTGCGCATGGTGAGCGGTTGTGGAGGCCGTGAGTATGTTGTGTTGCGATGTGATAGTGTGCTCGCGCGCTTGGGGCTTGGGTTGTGCCTCACACACACATGAACACACACACACACTCTCAAACATACACACAAATATGTACACGCAAGTCCTCTCTCTCTCTCTCTCACACACACACACACACACACACACACACACGCATGCACGCACGCGCACACACAGGTACGGCGTGAGCTGTCCAGTGCGCTGCGCGACATCAGCTCATTGGTGGGTGCCTCTGACTTGACCTCCTACATGGCCACCATCGTGCAATCTGCGCTGGCGCAGTACTCCTCTTCTTCCCTGAGGTACGTACGAGTGTGTGCGTGCTATAGTGTGTGTGCGTGTGTGTTTGTGTACGTGCACGTGTGTGTGCATGCATGTATGTGCTTGTGTGTGTACATGCACGTGTGTGTGTGCATGCATGTATGTGCTTGTGTATACGTGCACGTGTGTGCGTGTGTGTGTGTGTGCATGCACATATGGGCTTGTGTGTATGTACGTGCACGTGTGTGTGCAAGTGTGTGTATGTGTATGAAGAAAGGAGGTGGTGGAAAGTAAGCAGGCAGCCAGCATGTGATTAAGTTCTATGTGTAGGGTTGGCCAGAACCGTATATATACACCGTATATGACCGTATATTTGGTGATTTCCCTGCAAACATACCGTATATACACCGTATATATATGGTTCTGGCCAACCCTATCTATGTGGCAAGATGGTCCTTACATATGTATCCTGCGCCCAGCATGGTATGTGCATGTGCTGGATAGGGTGCGCAGACAAGGAACGCTTATGTATGTATATTAGGCACACACACACGAAGACGTCATTTCACCAAGTAAGCACTTCTTGTCTACGTGTACCACGTCCCCCTGCAGTCCTCCTATTTTCCTCCCAACTCCTACCGCAACACGCAAGAAGCATAGCACATGTGTGCGCGGACAGAAGCAGACATGCACACACATACATGCACACATGCACAAACACACACGCACACACACCATACATTCCCACACAGCTTGGGCCATACAGCATGGGCGCATTTGGAGTGCACCCTGTACGCAGCCAATGTGGTGCTTGGCCACTCAGGGGTGGGGAAAAGCGGAGAGGGTGCAGACCACGCAGCTGTGTCTGCTCTCGTGGATGTGGCAATCGCGTGCGCAGCCTATCATAGAGGTATGTGTGTGTGCACATTTCTGTGGGGGTGGGTGGGTGTGGGTGTGTTGCATTTGAGGCAGGGGTATGCATGTTTCTGTGTGTATGCACGTTTCTGTGGGTGTGTGGGTGTGTTGCATTTGAGGCAGGGGTATGCATGTTTCTGTGTGTATGCACGTTTCTGTGGGTGTGTGGGGGTGTTGCATTTGAGGCAGGGGTATGCATGTTTCTGTGTGTGTGCACGTTTCTATGGTGTGTGGGTGTGTTGCATTTGAGGCAGGGGTATGCATGTTTCTGTGTGTATGCACGTTTCTGTGGGTGTTTGGGTGCGTTGCATTTGAGGCAGGGGTATGCATGTTTCTGTGTGTATGCACGTTTCTATGGTGTGTGGGTGTGTTGCATTTGGGTAGGTAGGGGTAGGCATGTTTGTGTCTGTGTGGGTGGGTGTTTGTGTGGGTTGTAGCAATTGAGTCAGGGGTATGCATGTTTGTGTGGGAGTGGGTGTGTGGGTATGGGTGTGGGTGTGGGTGTGAGTGTGGGTGTGCAGGATTTGAGGCAGGAATGTGTTTTATTCAAAGCACAATTTAAAGTGCTGGCACTGTGCAGCTTGTTTGTGTTCAGATTCATGCATGCTTGCCTGCGTTTGCAACAAAAGCCGGCAAGCGTGCGTATTCCTAGCAGCAGTCACTACCCCACTATTGGCTATTTGCAGAGGCCAGCAGCAACACCAAACTGGCAGGCACCGCCCTCACCATCCTGTCTGTCAGCATCTGTCTTTGTGCCAGCTGTCGGTGCCTGCCCTTTGCACTAGCCCACAAACGCACACCAAGCGCCTGTGTCACGCCCCGCTTTACACAGAGGCCAGCAGCAACACCAAGCTGGCAGGCACCGCCCTCACCATCCTGGGCGGCTTAGCCCAATGGTACATCAGCCATCCAGACGTGCTGAGCTCTGTGCTCACTGTCTTCAGCTCAGTGCTGCGCTCCCCAGACCCAAAGCTCGCACGCAACGCTGCCACCACGGTGAGTACTCTCTGTGTGAGATCAGTTGTATGCGCACGCCATGCTGCATCACTCAATTGTGCATGTGGACCCTTGTGTGCTGAGAGGCCTACTCTTGGAAGGATGTCAAACGCGTGGAAAACAATCCTGCGAGTATGCCCTTGTATGACAATGCAGACCACGCCATCGTTGTGCCACTGCCGAGGCGCTCACGCGCACAACAGACCCACGCTTATGAACGCACGTCGAAAGCATGCACACATCCATGCGTACGTTTAATGCACACGTGCACACTGATGTACACATTCATGCACGCACAGGCGCTCACACGCATGCACCCTCAAACGCTCGCTCGCAGCCGCCGCCGTTGTTCTGCACAGCACCAGTCAGCTGCACATACACACGCACACACATATACGCAAACATACATACAGACGCTCGCACGCATGCACACTCAAACAACACTCGCTCGCAACCACCATTGTTGTCCTCCTCAGCACTAGTCAGCTGCACGCACACACACATATACGCATACACACACGTACAGATGCTCACACGCACACACACTCAAACGCTCGCTCGCAACCACCGTTGTTGTCCTTCTGAGCACTAGTCAGCTACACACACACTCACATATACGCATACACACACGTACAGATGCCCACACGCACACACACTCAAACGCTCGCTCGCAACCACCGTTGTTGTCCTTCTCAGCACTAGTCAGCTGCACACACACACATATATGCCTACACACACGTACAGATGCTCACACGCACACACACTCAAACGCTCGCTCGCAACCACCGTTGTTCCTCCACAGGTGTACCGCCTGTGTCAGCATGTGGGCTTCGCCAGCCATTTACTAGCCACGCACAGGAGCTGGGTGGACTCCCTCCTGCTCTTGTATCAATCCCAGGGAGGCGTACACAGAAGATTAGGTAGGCGTGCTGGCACCAAATTACTTGTATCAATTCCAGGGCGGGGTACAGAGAAGATTAGGTAGGCATGCTGGCACCAAATGAATTGTATCAATCCCAGGGCAGGGTACAGAGAAGATTAGGTAGGGGCGCGCTGGCACCAAATGAATTGTATCAATCCCAGGGTGGGGTACAGAGACGATTAGGTAGGTTTGCAGGCACAGAACCATAAGCAGCCCTGCAAACAGAATTCTTACAATGCAACAGCAGCAGCAAACATCATAGCAGGGCCGTTTGCTGTGTGCAGCTTGTAAGCAGGACACGGAGGACCGACACAGAATGCTGAGGTTTGTGCGGAAGGCAAGAATGCAGGGTCGGAACCACACACACTCCCACTGTAACTATACACCGTCACGTAGCACGTGTGATGGTGACTATACACCGTCACGTAGCACGTGTGATGGTGACTATACACCGTCACGTAGCACGTGTGATGGTGAATTGTCGCTGCGAGTGCTGCTGTGTTTGCTTAATTGACCTCCGGCGTGCGCAGAGGGTAAGGACGAGGGGTGTCCAGCGCATTGAGGTGCTGGATTGCCTGGACGCCAGAGGCTGTGTTCCAATTGATTGCATGCAAGTCAGAGCCGTCATGTGCCTGCGTGTGAATCTTAGACCAGATTGACCGCAGTAGTAGTGACGCATGCGCCCACTAGTAATACATACACCCACTAGTAACACATACACCCACTAGTAGCACATACACTCACTAGTAACACATACACCCACCAGTAGGCCAGGTTTGCTCTTGTGTGTGTGTGTGCACAGTACTATACACAGTACAGACCTGTATGTGTTTGGGCACACACGTGCACTCACACAAACACACACAGCGTTTGTACATGCAGGGCGTGTCGATGCACACGCGCAAATACACACATATACACACATATACACACAAGTGCAGAACACACACACAGTGCAGAACACAGACACACATGCATACATGCATACCTATGCTTCAGGGTCCGGTGATGACCTGTCCACAGAGGAGCTGCTGCTGGCCTCGCTGTGCAGACTTGCAGTGCTACCCGCAGCCACTGCAGCTGGGTGCGTTGTGCGTGTGTGTGTGTGTGTGTGTGTGTGCGCGTGCGCGTAAATGTGTCAAATGGCAGTACCTCCCTCTGCTACAGCTGTTCATCTATGCCTAAAGTTCACCGACATGCATAAGATGCTGATGCGTTGAGCCTTTCATGCATGTATGCCGTAATGTATCTCATTGGTGCTACTCTCCAACTCCCATGGGGCCGACAGCTATACGGCTTCATCATTTTGTGTATCGCCTTCATTGTTTAAACGTTGCGTGGACCATATCATGCTGCAAGTGCCCACACCTGCACACGCACATGCATCGCAGGTGCTGCTCGTCCATGGGGTCGTCCATGGGGTCGACAGCTGTCGCTGGTGGGCACAGACCTGGCAGCAGCAGTGGTGTTGGCCTTAGTGGGGGAAGCATAGGAGCTGCCCCTGGGATGGGCAGTGGGGACATGAATCTTTTGGTGCTGCTGGCGTCGCCCAAGCTGCATGAGCTGCAGCGGGTGTGTGGGTGTGGGTGTGTGTACGTGTGTGTGTGTGTATACGTGTGGGTGGGTGGGTGTACGTGTGTGGGTGTGGGTGTACGTGTGTGGGGGGGGGTGTACGTGTGTACGTGTGTGGGTGTGGGTGTAAGTGTGTGTCTGTACGTGTGTACGTGTGTGGGTGTGGATGTGTTTATCGTGGGTGATGCCATTTCGTGAATATTGGTGCTCTGCTGAAAGCTGCGGAAGCTCGCTACATGTCAGTGCCTCGTGCGTTGTGTGAGCTGCTTCGTTCGACCTGTTCAAGCTGCTCGAGCTGCATGAGGTCGCTGTCATCTGGGTTGCGCGTCTGGAGTCTAGGAAGGTGGCATGTGCCACTGCTGCAATAGATTGTTGTCATCTGGGTTGCAGCTTATGTTATCTTCATCATGTCATCTAGATCAAGTCATCTAGGTTGCAGCTCAAGCTGCAGGAGATTGCTGCCATCTAAATTGCATGTATGATATCTCGTGTTTAAGGAAGGCGGCATGTGCCACTGCTTTGCTGCTTATGCTCAACAGCAACAGGGCACACAGCGTTATGGATATTTGTACATGCACAGACACACACAACCACATAACACACACACAATCAATCACACACACACGCACAAACCAGGCACTGTCGTCGTTAGTGGCTTGCGCCCCCACCACATGCATAGACACACATAAACGCACACACAATCGATCAATCACACACAAACCAGGCACTGGCGTCGTTAGTGGCGTGCGCCCCCACCACATGCATAGACACACAACACACACACACACACACACACCAGGCACTGGCGTCGTTAGTGGCATGCGCCCGCACCACATGCATAGACACACATGACACACATGACACACACAATCTATCACACACACAAACCAGGCACTTGCGTCGTTAGTGGCGTGCGCCCCCACCACACTGGCAATGCTGGGTGGCTCCCCCGCATGCATAGGGGGCTCGCACCCGCCTGCAATGGCAGCAGCTGCAGCGGCTGTTCAGCAGGTGTGTGTGTTTGTGTTCTCGTGTGCAGAGTGGTGCAGGTGCGTACAGGCTGGAGTGTGTGTTCTTGTGTGCAGAGTGGTGCAGGTGTGCGTACAGGCTGGAGTGTGTTCTTGCGTGTAGAGTGGTGCAGGTGTGCGTACAGGCTGGAGTGTGTTTGTGTATTTGTGTGCAGAGTGGTGCAGGTGCGTACAGGCTGGAGTGTGAGTGCTTGCATTCTCTTCCGTGGTAGCTCACAAGGTGTCTGCATGTGTGAGAAACAAAGACAAGGAGAGAGTCCACTCTCCTCCACCATATCTTGTGGCCCTGTGCTCTCTTTTTTTCCTGGTGAAATGATTCCTTTCGCTGCCCTGTACCGTTTTCCTTTCAAGCTGAGAGATCCTGCCCTGGTTGGCGACAAATATACGCAAGGCTGGCCAGATCCGTATATACACCGTATAATACTGTATGTATGGACATTTCCAGAGGGGGTTGACGGAGCGAATATTCTGAAATGTGACTTTTTTGATGCGGACCATGTTTGATGTACATAACTAGATGGTCCACAAAGTTTGGGGTCAATCGGACCACCCCAGTGGTCTGGGTGGAATTCCTGTTCAGATTTTGGCACTGAGTTTTCACATTTTAGGCCACCACTCCCCCACCAGAGCCCCTTTTCATCACAAAACAAGATAACAACACTTCCTTTATGATACTAAATCATCCTGGGTTATAAAGAGTAGATTTGGTGAAGGTTGGTTTCCACCTTTTTGGCACCCCTTTTGTTGATTTTTTCCAAGGGAATTGGGCCAAAATGGAGTATCTGACCAACTACTGGGTCGTTTTGCCCCATTTTTGTTGCAATGATTTTTTTTAATAACATATAGATTATTTATATAATAATGACACAAATCAGGTCAGTGGGTGGTAAAATATGAGAGAATGGTGGTGAAAAATAGGGTTCACGCCACGGGCAATTAGACGTGTTCGCCCTAGCTGGCAACATTCAAGCTCAGGTGCTATCAGCAGTGCTACCTCTGGGTACTGGTCTTGATTGTTGCCAGCTGGGGCGCACATACTCAATTCACATTTCAAAAGTACCCCTTTTTCAGGCCTCCGTCGACCCCCTCTGGGACATTTCCCTGCTAAAATTACGAGTACATACACCGTATATATGCACCGTATATATATATGTATGGTTCTGGCCAACTACAAATACGCGCCTAGCACACCATTCATACGTCAGCAAAGAATGTGACTATGTTGACATAAATGAAGGACAACACCCGGACTCTTGCAGCTACACCTTTGTAGATTGTCTCACATTCCAAATCTTGCACACACACCCTCAACAATAACAAAAACCTGGCACCGGTAATACGTATGCTATTTGCACTTGCATGACATGCTCACGCACGTGCACCCTTCCTGCAGCACGTGGCGTCAGACCCCATGGTTGTGGTGTCCACTGCCGAAACCACCCAGGCCGCTGTTTATGCTGTGCAAGCAGGCACCTGCTTGGACGTTTTGCAGGTAAGCGACTTTTTGGTGCCCCTTTCTGAACTGCCGAAACCACCCAGGCCGCTATTCATGCCATGCAAGCTAGTAGTTACTTAGGGGTGCAAGCTGGCCATTATTGTAATGTGCTGCGCGTGAGGGGCTCTTGGTGGTAACTGTCAAAACCACCCAGGCTGCTGTTTTATGTCGTGCCAGCTGGCCATAGTTAAAATATGATACGCGTGCGTGAGTGGATCTTGGTGGTAACTGCCAAAACCACCCAGGCCGCTGTTTATGCCGTGCAAGTTAGCAACTATTTTAGTGTGCTACATGTAAGGGGCTCTTTGGTGTGCCCTTCTCAGGCCCGCCAATGCCAGCAAAGCTGCTGCTCAAGCTGTGTGAGCAGGCACTATTAATGTGTTACGTATGAGTGGCTTTTGGTGCCCCTTCTTTTCTGCATCACCCACTAAGCCAAGGCTGCTGTGACGCTCCCTCAATTCTCACACACTTTAATTCAATGCCTCCCTTGCCAACATCTGAGCTTGTAATTTGGTTGTGAGTGACCAAACTACTGCTAAGACCCTTTTTTTTTTTGTTTCACTTTGTGCCTTTTTATAAAATTGCCGTAACAACAAGATCAAAACCAAGCCCGTTTAGAATAATTTGTCAGACTAGACCCCATTGAAATTTCACGCACCTGTTGTACGATAAAAACGAAGCTCGTTTAAAATGATAGGTCAGACTGTGCCCCCTCAAATCTCACGCACCTCTTGTACTCAGCAAGGTCCGCACCCAATGCCTTTTTTGTACATCCAACCTCTGCACTCTCTCTTCAGAGAGTCTTCAGAAGACGCATCTGCTCGTCTGCTTGGTGGCAAGGGTTGCTCTCACCTGACTCATTGAACTCTTTTGTTGCCTGACACGCAGTACCACCTTGCTCAACACTCCTCAACCCTCCCCACGCTCACACATAAACTGTAAACACATATGTACGCACACACTCATGCGCACGCACCTCCTCGTACACACACACACACATACACGCACACACACACATGCGCTGCAGATGATCATGGAGAACGCTACTGCCCACCTCTATGGCAAGAGCTCTGCCTCAGAGGGGGGAGGCCGACGGAGGGTGGGCCTGAATCGTGCCCAAGGGGTTGGGAGCAGTAACGCATCCACGCAGCCAAGCAGCTCCTCCCCCTCCCCGTCCCCGCAGCTGTCATTGAGCAGCCCCGTGATAAGCACGGGAATAACGTCATGGGCACCTGCCACTACTTTGCAGGTGTGTGCGTATGTGTATGTGGTAGTGTGTGTGTATGTATGCATGTATGTATTTATGTATGTGTGTATGTATGTATGTATGTGGTATTGTGTGTGTGCAGCAATGGTTTTAACATATGTGTGTTCCTGTGCGTACTCACGTGTTTGTGTGTTTACGTGCAGCCATGCCTTGGCACTTATACTCTCTTCCTGCCGCCTATGCCGCACAGTTGTGCCTTGCACCTGAGCTTGCCCTCATCTTTGCCTGCATGTGTGCGTGGTCATGAAAACCTTCTGCCTTTGCTGCTGTGCACAGCTGACTTCATGTACCCCTTGCCCAAACCTGACCGACAAACAACGTTGAGCACTCAGCTGGAAATATGCTCACACATATTTTCCAATACCGTGAAATACCATGAAATATGCTCACACGTATTTTCCAATACTATGCTGCTCTGCAGTTACCTGGGGGTGGCGGGACACGTGTCAGTGTGGGGGGACAGAATTCAGGCCAAGAAATGTCAGGGGGGCGAGGGCTGGGTGCAAGCCAGCAGGCACAGCACGCGCAGCAGCAGGCGGCGACAGCTGTGCAGGATCAAGTGATTATGCTCATCCAGGCGGTGTGGCAGACACTGCAGCCGGTGCTGGTGGAGTTGCAGGTGGGTGTTGTTGAGGGAGGGGGGTCAGGGTAATGTGAGGACAGTTTGGGAAAGGTGGAGAGTGAGGAGAGCAAAGTGGTGGTGATGTGTAAAACGTGGGGAGGG
>Ga0307947_1000825_pt1 | contig 23277 bp, 21 predicted proteins | sample OrgLakmetagen232_FD_201840 | JGI IMG/M metagenome (GOLD analysis project Ga0307947, IMG submission 201840) | Saline water microbial communities from Organic Lake, Antarctica - #232 | ecosystem: Environmental > Aquatic > Non-marine Saline and Alkaline > Saline | place: Antarctica: Organic Lake...
TCCCCCCCCAAATAATAGCTCATTAAGGAAAGAATAGCTCACACAGCTACAATCCACACGCTCACAGGAATAAAAAAGTAGTCTGCCTTTGAAGCATCTGCAGTCCTGGCCCCGCTCCCGAGAAGCCTCTGGAGAAAGTAGAAAAAGGTGGGCCTGTCAACGTTGTTGAAGTTCCTCCTGTGACAACGCACAAATGGATAAGATGGGTCACAGCTGAAGAACAGTCTGTCTGACAGGTTCACAGAACTCTCCTGTCACTTGTGACAATATGCAAACGGATAGGATGGGCCACGACTGTATGAACGCATAGGATGGACCACAACTGTATGAACGCATAGGATGGGCCACAGCTGTATGAACGCATAGGATGGGCCACAGCTGTATGAACGCATAGGATGGGCCACAGCTGTATGAACGCATAGGATGGGCCACAATTGTATGAACGCATAGGATGGGCCACAACTGTATGAACGCATAGGATGGGCCACAGCTGTATGAACGCATAGGATGGACCACAGCTGTATGAACGCATAGGATGGGCCACAGCTGTATGAACAAATAGGATGGGCCACAACTGTAAGAATGGTTGGGATGGGCCACGACTGTGATGGAAGTCTGCCAACAGGTTGCCACATCTCTTTTCTGTTGCAATATGCAAACGAGCGAGATGGGTCACATCTGTGTATGGTGTACTCAGAGAGGAATGGTTTACCCTACCCTACCCTACCCTACCCTGCACAGACACACACACACACACTCACACACACACCACAAACACAGACACACACCACATAGGTAGGTTAAGCAAGGGAGGCCGGTCAATTCAAGCAGCGTTGGTCAACACACATAAGCAGGGTTAGCTAGCCTTACATCAGTACCATATCCAGGATACGCGTTGTAAGTTAGACGCATAGATGGTCAACGGTACTTCGTTTTCCTTATTCAATGTGGGGCGTGGTTGGCGTGGTTTTCACTGCCTGCGTGGTTTTTCTTTTCGTTTTGTAACTTGGTAATTGACACGGGACAGGCCTGTTCATAACAGTTAGGTATGCAGGGGAGAGAGGGTTGATAAAGTGCACATATCAACACAAAAAGGAGGTGCATACAAACAGGCGTGCACACTGCCGGCTACCCCCTTTGTAAACCCTTTCCTTAATGAACCCTTTGTAAACCGTTTGTACACACAGGTGGGTCAGGTGGTAGATGCACTGCTCATGGTCATGTTCAGGATGACTAACTCCTGACTGACTAACTAACTCCTGACTAACTCCTGACTGACATGACAAAACTAACCAGTAGGTACGATACTGGAGCAAGGAACAACAAATGTGATCGTTGAAGTTGTTCACTGGGACCTGTGATTGGGTAGCCAGGAACCGGCTTGGTGTGGATGAGGGTCGTTCCAACATTGACCAAGTGTTGCTTTCCAGCACACACACAAAAAAGGAAAAGCAACGCAAATACAAAAAACACTTCTGGCACGCGTTTGTATGGCAATGTTATTTTGTGATCTTGATCACCAACCAGTAGAGGCCCTGCAACATCCTGAGCACTTTCAATAATAAATAAAAAGCCATGCACAAGCACTCCTGACGACAGCGACGCATGTTGCTCGTTCATAATTAACAAGCTGTCATTACCTAGAACTTACCGAACCAATATGCTCCTCACTTGCAGCGATCATGAGCTGGTCGTTTGACACATTAGATACGACTGCATTTTGACAACACAATGGCTACTACATTATAGCAACACGATGACTACAAACTTACAACTCATCCAACCCACCAGGTTAAATGCTCTGGCAGCAGCTCATAGACATAGACCCACGGCCGCTTTGCACGAGTCGTGTAGGCAGTGCCCTACATTCACGTTGCGGGGCACACAACACATAGAGCACAGCGCAGCATATACACACACGACACCCACACACATACACACATGAATGCCTGAGACATTGGGAGATCCATGCAAGAGGGCAACGCAAGGAATGTCGGGCATGCTTCAGGAGAGGGGAAAGGGGTGTAAGGAATGGGAGGTTGAAGGGAAACCAGTTTGCTAAGTCGCAGCATGTCAAGCAGATTGTGTCAATAAGGGCTGGGCACGGTGGGTTGAATTATCATATATACATATATACACACGCGTACGCACGCACACACACACGCACACACACACACACACACACACATCAGAGTGAATTGAAGGAGGTACGATAGCCATTATATAAAACCAAGCATAGGGTTGGACCGCCGAAACTCTCCATATATCGGCATCGCAGAGACTTGCCTGCATTCTGGGTCTAATCTAAGAAACAATTTAACAAAATGAGCGTGTACTTCTCAACCAAAGCCTTCCAACTGGCAGCATACAATGAGGCTTGCATGTTAAGGTAGGTGCAACCAAAAAGAGTTACGCAGGCACTCCCCACACCAATTGAGGAAAGGAAGCCACGTAGGCTACGAGCAGTGAACTTAGGAGCGCGAAGCTAGACAAGCCATGTGAAATAAGACTAAATCAGGAATGTGACTTGAAAATAAACCAGGAGCTTGAAGCCAGGCGAGTTTGTGTTTTCAGTTATGTGAAATAGAAATCGATCAGGAGCGCAAAGCTAGATGAGTGATCTGAACTTCAATCGGGAGCGTGAAGCAAAACAGGGGTGTCGTGTGTAGCTTACCTGCAGAATTTGAGGGCGCCCTTGGCCATCCAACGACAAGGAGCAATCAGCACCATAATGCCCTGGACAGTTCAAAGAACGTGGGTGTTCAAGCTGTTGGTGGTCAGGCAGGCTAGCAGGCATTGTCGGTCATAACGCTTGTAGTTCCTGTTATTGGGGTCTTGCACTCTATGTACATACTGGGGTCTCGCACTTTCTGTACATAACCTGACATACACAGCATATGACGGCCCCCAACTTGTTTGATAGTACACTCAGCCTTGTATGTAAGAATATGCAGCACAACAGAGAGGAAGTAAGAGTGAGGCCTGATTGTCTGGCAGCATGCTAAGCTTTTGATCAAGCATAAACAATTGTTGATGCTACAAAAGTGCATATTTGTCAAGCAAGCTACTAGTGTTATGAAGCAGCTAGTGTTACAAACCTGCAATGGGGTCAGATTAGGTGATTGATAATACGGTAGGCCATCCGATGTGCATCTGATCTATCTACCTAACGACAACGCAGGCAGTGGCATCCTTCTGCCATATTGAGCACCGAGAAGAGCCGCATGTTCTCTCAAAGTATTAATTTAGCGAATCTGGAAGAAGCGTTTTGAATAAAAACGCCCCTTACACCATCAAAAGATCGCTCACATGTACTTGACCATTAATCATGCAACGACACACGCCCACTATCAACACCATTGATCATGCAACGACACACTCTTAATCATGCAATGACACACTCTTGATCATGCAACGACACACGCCCACTATCAACACCATTGATCATGCAACGACACACACCCACTATCAACACCATTGATCATGCAACGACACACTCTTGACCATGCAATGACACACTCTTGATCATGCAACGACACACTCTTGATTATGCAACGACACACGCCCACTATCAACACCATTGATCATGCAACGACACACTCTTAATCATGCAATGACACACTCTTGATCATGCAACGACACACTCTTGATCATGCAACGACGCACTCACATGGCCTTGACCAATAATCATGCAACGACACACGCCCAATATCAACATTATGCATGCATCCAGGATTTGCCGTAAAGTGCATGTAGTGCGTCACGTGTAGATTGTTTCAATCCGCATTACAATAAACTTCAACCCACATTTACGCGCAGGCATACACACACACGCACCTGGGCTGCACACGCAAAACCCTGTATCGCACGTGCCTCTGTCGTTGCAGTGGTTGATGCAGCCGTTTGAGCCAAACCCCAGGTTGCACTTCTGATGAGATGGGAACTGCATGGCAGAGCATCTTTGTTGAAGCGCTATCCCAGTTAACAAGATCTCACAGTTTGTTCCGCTCCTGGTCCTAGGGCAGTCACACCTTGCATGCGTAATTGTGGGTACGTGTGTGTGTGTGTGTATGTGTGTGTGTGTGTGTGTGTGTGCATGTGTGTGTGTGTGTGCGCGCGCGTGTGTGTGTGTGTGTGTATGTGTGTGTGTGTGTGTGTGTGTGTGTGTGTTTGTGCGTGTATATGCGTGTGTGTGTGCGTGTGTGTATGTGTATATGTGTGCACGTGTGTGTACGTGTGCCCATCAGAATGCAAGTGAGTAAGCATCCGTTTCTATATTGCACAACTCTTGCCACACCTGCCCAGCTCCTCGTTGCAGGTTCCGTGTATTCGGCAGTCTCTCCCGCACTTGGATGGCCGAGCGGCAATCTGTAGTAGGTGTGTGTCTTGTATTGCTTCTGGATGTGGAAGGCAGAGTTAGCAGAGCCCTAACTTGCAAGGGTCTCACGCTGCTGTTCTGTGAGTATGCAAGCCCTATCTTCGTGCAAGCTGTAGTCACCTGCGCCAACACTGCTGGATCACCGTAGGCAGCCTGGCAAGTCTGAAACGCCCAAAGCCTGAGGAGGAGGAGGAGGAGGAGCGCTAATCTCATGCCAGCCCCCAAGCTCTGCCCCCAACTGGGCCAGTGACCTCCTAGCTAGTCTCAAAGCACATTCCCGGCCGATCTGCATTCATTCACGGTTTTCTTTTTTTCTTTTCTATAGCAATTTTCTCATTTTTTTAAGATTCATTACCAGTTGAAAACTATGGCATGTGTTCCACGATTTGGTAGTCAACGTTTGTGAGAACCCCACTCATAATGAGAATAATAGGGATGGTGAGTGGTGTCTAAGTGTATTGCAAACACTGAGCATGATCAGCCCCCAACATGTGCGATGTAAAAGCATGTACAAATGCTTGGCTTTGTGCAGGCCCTGCCCCTCCTGCTGCTCAGCGCTTATCTCACAGCGGAGCATTCCTCTGCTGAAGTGACGCCTGAAATCACAGCTCGAGCACAGAAGCTGCTTGATGAGAATTTAAAACTGACGCTCACGTTTTGGTGCGTGCGTATGTGAAACCCTGTGTGGTTTTTCCCTTTGCAATGCACGAAGAAAATGAGCAGTTGATTCTGCTCTGGTCGTGCACGTGAGCATGGTCCAGGCACGTTTGTGAATACTTGTAGGCACGGCCTTCAGGCCAAAAACGGGGGACAGAAGATGAGTATGCAAAATTTCTTCAAAACTGCACGGACGGGGCTGGCAGTCCCTCACATCTCATTTTGGGGCGTAAAGAACAACAAGGTAGGTTCATTTTTCTTCCTAAAACTCAGTACTTGTCACGTTGAGCAATCAAGTAGCATTCAATGAAGACCCTTATTTTGATTCGGCTTATTTTGATTCGGCAAGTGTGTGACCGCTGGCCCTCTCCCCCAGCCTGAACACGCTCCCACGTGATTCATCTCGATATGTGTGCTTACTGTGTTCATCCTGGCAGTTCAACATTTAGATTGCTGCACAGGTATTCCTGTCTGCTGCGTATTTCAGCAACGTGCATCACTGTTCCTGCCTACATGCACCTGCACACCAGGCATAAATACATATCTCCTACTTCAAATATGGTCAAAAATGCTGCACAGGTGTTCCAACTGAACAAGGACGGGGAGCACAGGTGTGTTGTTGCTTGCCACAGGATGACCAGATTAGGTGTTGCTGCTTGCCACAGGATGACCAGATTAGGTGTTGTTGCTTGCCACAGGATGACCAGATAAGGTGTTGTTGCTTGCCACAGGATGACCAGATTAGGTGTTGTTGCTTGCCACAGGATGACCAGATTAGGTGTTGTTGCTTGCCACAGGATGACCAGATTAGGTGTTGTTGCTTGCCACAGGATGACCAGAGTAGGTGTTGTTGCTTGCCACAGGATGACCAGATTAGGTGTTGTTGCTTGCCACAGGATGACCAGATTAGGTGTTGCTGCTTGCCACTGGATGACCAGATTAGGTGTTGTTGCTTGCCACAGGATGACCAGATTAGGTGTTGTTGCTTGCCACAGGATGACCAGAGTAGGTGTTGTTGCTTGTCACTGGATGACCAGATTAGGTGTTGTTGCTTGCCACAGGATGACCAGATTAGGTGTTGTCGCTTGCCACATCGGACCAGAGTAGGTGTTGTTGCTTGCCACTGGATGACCAGATTAGGTGTTGTTGCTTGCCACAGGATGACCAGATTAGGTGTTGCTGCTTGCCACAGGATGACCAGATTAGGTGTTGTTGCTTGCCACAGGATGACCAGATTAGGTGTTGCTGCTTGCCACTGGATGACCAGGTTAGGTGTTGCTTGCTTGCCCGGAAAGATTGCATGAGTACCAAATCGATTCTTTGTGAACCTGCTCTCTGCAAAGCGCATGAAGTTGCTTTGTCAAAACATGGTGTTCAAACAGCATCCATGCAACTGATGATTAGTTCTTCATGTTGAGGTAGATGTGCTGACAATTTGTTGCGCTCACAGCCAAGGACATCTTGCATATTTGCATCTTGCCTTGTTCAGTGGGGGGATGCTTTTCAGTGGCCTCTTCCTCCCACAAATATTTCCACTAAATACGGCTGCACATATTTTCCTGCATGTAGGTATAGCTTCGAGCTAATGCTTAAAGAGGGCAGACCAAATATGGGGGCATCAGGTGCGCAGCCTACGAAGGTACAAAAGCAAATTAAGTGGCCAGACAAAACAGGGGGCATTGTTCACGATTACGTTTGCAGGTGTGTGAGTACGCAGAAGCAGAACATTAGTTGAGGACTGATGCGTTAGGCTTGATTGTGCTATGCAAGTCTGCAACGGGTTGCTGTGTGTTTGTTGGTTTTCCCTGGATGTTTCTGGGCTCTCCAGCTTCACTTACTCATGTAACATAAATCTAAAAGGCATCAGGTGTGCAGCATACAAAACAAACGCGCAAGCAGGACAGGCCACTCTGTACAGCAATCTGAGAAATAGGAACCACGTTGGTAGCAGGCATTGTTCCGTACAGCAGCCTAAGAAATAAGAGCAACTTAGGCAACAAGCACCCTCTTAATCCCAATCGTGTGCATATCTAACTCTTTCTGGAAATGCATCAACACAGACAAGGACGAACAGGGCCGGCTAACAGCGATTTGGGAAGCTCCTCGACTGCCTGTTGGAAGAAAAAAAGGAACTCTCATTCTCACTATTATTAGTACTTTAAGCAGAGAACAAAATGAAGAGGAGGCACATGCTCGTTTGCCTCTTTTTGATACAACCATCCTCTTCTGGTTACACTTGGTCACAAACACATAGGGTTGGCCAGAGCCGTACGTACACACCGGATATGACCGTATGTATGGAAATCGCCCTGCTAGGAATAACGTTTGTATACCGTACATGCGAATAAAGTATGTCTGGCCAACCCTACACTAAACGATGAAAGGGAAAAGTTTCTTTGTTCGCCCCTTGCCCCCTTTTCATACTACCATCCTTGTTTGGTCGCACTTGGTCACAGATACGATGAAAGGCAGTCTGTGGCTGGCTATAGAGGACGCCATCTCGCATGGAATAAGCATGCCAGACATGGTGCGTTTCTGGCGTCTTGCTGCTGCTTTTCTTGTCCGTAAATCCAGACATTTTGTCTGTAAATCCAGATATTTTGTCCGTAAATCCAGACATCTTGTCCGGAAATCCAGACTTGGTGCGTTCCTGACGTCTCGCTGTTGCTTTCCTTGTCCTTACTTCCTGCTCCTTTTGCTCATGCATGCCCGGTAGTGTCCTGTGTGTTGTCTATGGGCTTGCACAGGTTGCGCACACGCCCTGTGACTAGAGTTGGCCAGAACCAGATGTACACGGTGTATATTCGGTATCTTTGGCAAGGAAATCACTAATGTACGGTCGAATACGGTGCATATATACACGGTCCTGGCCAACCCTACCTGTGACCAATCAGGTGTGAGTTTGTGCTCCCTAATTTTGGTCGGTGCCCCCCCTCAGGCTGTGGTGTGTGCTCCCAGGAGCTGTTGCCATTATCACTCAGGTGGCCCACACAAGTCACAGGGTGTTTACCACTCAGGTGAAAATTTTCATCACAGATCTGCACATATAATTATTAATATCATAGGGTGTTTATCACTCAGGTGGCCCACACAAGTCACAGAGTGTTTACCACTCAGGTGAAAATTTTCATCACAGATCTGCACAAATAATAATTAATAGCATAGGGTGTTTATCACTCAGGTGGCCCACACAAGTCACAGAGTGTTTACCACTCAGGTGAAAATTCTCATCACAGATCTGCACAAATAATAATTAATATCATAGGGTGTTTATCACTCAGGTGGCCCACACAAGTCACAGAGTGTTTACCACTCAGGTGAAAATTTTCATCACAGATCTGCACAAATAATAATTAATATCATAGGGTGTTTATCACTCAGGTGGCCCACACAAGTCACAGAGTGTTTACCACTCAGGTGAAAATTTTCATCACAGATCTGCACAAATATTAATTAATATCATAGGGTGTTTATCACTCAGGTGGCCCACACAAGTCACAGAGTGTTTATGCAACTTGCGTTTTCCTTTTCTGCTGTGTGCTCTGCCTAATGCTCAGCCTACCTAGTTGCCAATGATCATGCATTTCCAGTGAACGCCAAGGCTCCGACCTTCCTTTTGCTCTGTAGGTCTTCATTTACAATGTGTGTAGGTATGCAGGTATTCATTCACACCGTGCATATGCAGGTATTCAATTACACTGTGTTTGCAGAAATTGATTTACATCGTGAATGCAATGTTCGTTTACAAAGTGTACATGCTGATGTTCATTTACAACGTGCATACGCAGATGTTTATTTACAACGTGCATATGCTGATTTTCATTTACAACGACTATACCTTTGCAGATATTCATTTACAACATGTGTATGCAGATGTTCATTTACAACGTGCTTGACGGACCTTATTGCGACGTTAAGGTGGACTGCACCGACGGCACATTTGCTCCACCTATCAGGTAATCACACACACACACACACACACACACACACACACACACACACACACACACACACACACACACACACACAAACACGCCGATGGCGAATTTGCTCTGCCTCTCAGGCACGAAAGACACACACACACGCGCACAAACACAGATCAAAAGATACAGGTGCCTGCACACACTATTCAGGGAGTGAGGAATATGTGTAAATCTCAGAGGTACATACCCAAACAAAGTGTCATAAAACTGTACTACAAGAAAATACGTAGGGTTGGCCAGAACCTATATAAACAGTGTATTTACATAATTTTGGCAGGGACTCCATCACCTGTATGGTTGTATACAGCGCATATATACGGTTCTGGCGAACTGTAAGTACACGGATACAGGCAGCTCACAGTCTAACTGATACCCCTGCTCCACCAAATCGAACAAAGGGTCCACAAATAGAAAAAAGACCCCCTCCCCCACACCTTTCTAAGGCAGCCTAGGGCTGATATCAGATACAGCTAAAAGCTTGAGCTTAAAATCTTCAGTCAGTAATTGGGTTAATGACCACGTTAAGCATGCAATGCGGAGGGAGAGGATAAGACATTGCAGGTAGCACTGGTGAAGGCAGGCATACTTGGCGAGCACACATGCACACACACACATACACACTGCATCACTGCCTTTGTACTCTTGCCTCAATCTTTCCTCACTTTTGCCTCACTCTTGCCTCACTCTCACCTCACTTTTGCCTTACTCTCGCCTCACTCTCGCCTCACTCTCGCCTCACTCTTGCATCACTCTTGCGTCACTCTTGCCTCACTTTTGCCTCACTTTTGCCTCACTTTTGCCTCACTTTTGCCTCACTCGTGCCTCACTCTCGCCTCACTCATACCTCACTCTTGCATCAATCTTGCCTCACTCTTGCCTCACTTTTGCCTCACTCTTGCCTCACTTTTGCCTCACTTTTGCCTCACTCTCGCCTCACTCTCGCCTCACTCTTGCATCACTGTCGCCTCACTCTCGCCTCACTCTTGCATCACTCTTGCGTCACTTTTGCCTCACTCTTGCCTCACTCTTGCCTCACTATTGCCTCACTCTTGCCTCACCATTGCCTCAATCTTGCCTCACTGTTGCCTCACTCTTGCCTCACTCTTGCCTCATTCTCGCCTCACTCTCGCCTCACTCTCGCCTCACTCTTGCCTCACTCTTGCCTCACTGCCTGTACTCTTGCACTCTTGGCATTGTGGCCTGGAGGTTATGGTTAGCGTTTAGTACTTCCCAGGGGCTAGGGATAGATAGGGTGAGCCCCCCTTTTGGCTGCTTCAGCCTTTGTTTTTGGCTTTGCTGGACACGTGCTGTTTGCAATGGACAATAGACAAGTAGTGTCATAATGAGTAGTCTAACATTATTGTCATAATGAGTAGTTTAACATTATTGTCATAATGAGTAGTCTCATAATGAGTAGTTGTCCATCATGACACGTGCTGTTTGCAAGGGATCGATTTACAAATATGCTTCCTCTGAAAGCTGTTTCCTCTGCTCATGCAATTTCAGTGATATGGGCTTGGATGCCTTAGGGGTGCCTCAGCTTTTTTTGGCCTAGTGCATGCCACTTGTGCTGTTCGTATGGGCTCAATCTTCATTATTACTCTCTCTGCTTGTGCAATTCAGCATCATGGGCCTGGATGGTATCATGTGGATGGTATCACGTGCTTCCCTCTGCTTGTGCATTTCAGTATCATGGGCCTGGATGCCTCCCGGGTACGTCAGCCTCCGCCTCCTGCCAAACAGAAGCAGTACCCTGATTTGCTGGTACCCATGTTCAAGGTGTGATTGTTTTTCGTGGTTGTGTTTGAAAAGAAGCTACGCATCCTGCAGTGCCAATGTTGCAGTGGTGCAGTGCACAGAGAGAGAGAGAGAGAGAGAGAGAGAGAGAGAGAGAGAGAGTGTGAGAGAGAGAGAGAGAGATTGTGAGAGAAAGGGAGAGAGAGAGAGAGAGAGAGAGAGAGAGAGAGAGAGAGAGAGGGCGTGTGTTTGTGTATGTGTATGTGTGAGTATTTCCAATGGTTGTGTGTGATATGGAAAAGAAGCTACGCAACCCTGCAAAACAAAGCCTCTCCCCACATCAATTAAAATCAGGAGCAACCTGGATGCTATGTTTCAATGTCTTGAACCATCCTGTACAATGATGTGTAATGTATATACCATAGGCCAGGGCCGTGTACATACTTACCAAATGGCATGGAGACAAGAAAATCAAGGAACAATCTAAACAGCACATACTGTCATGCCCAATCAGCGGCATTGACGAATCGTGTGCCGATCAGTCAGTTAGTTGACGTTTTATAGTTTCTGAATATCGTTTTCAATAAGCTGGATGTTGAAAAGCGATTTGGGCCAGCCCTATTCTTGGCTCATTCGCTGCTTGCTCATGGGGCCTTTGGACAGGTTTGTGTCGCCAATGAATGTATTTCGCTAGGCTGAGCTGACTCCCACCAGCCCTGCTTGCCTTGCACAGCCTATCTTATGCAATTGTATCTTGCCAATGAGGCTCCAACTGACCTCACAGCTCAGCATCTTCACCTGCATTACCGCATCGCCCTTGCCACCCAAACCGTTTTTGTGGAAGTGCTGCGTAGAACCTAAACGCTAATCTAGTCAAGCCAGCTTTCCCCTAAACCCTCAAGTTTGTTCGATTTTTGAACTGCAGCAAGCTGAAAACTCACTCTCAGGGTTGCCCAGAACCATGTAACTACAATGTGAATATGCGGGATTTTTTTGGCAGGGAAATTGCCAAATATACGGTCATATACGGTGTACATATACGGTTTTGGCCAACCCTACACATTTTGCAAGCCACTCTCCACCCCTCTCGTCTTGTCTGTATATGTGCTGCGCAGAACCTAGGCTACTCTCGTCAAGCAAGTGTTTCTTCAGACCCCCATGATGCTCGCGTGATGAGCCGTGTTGGAAACAACGGAGCCGCTTCCCAACGTTGGTCACAGAAAATGAAGATCAGCGCAAGCGTCCCGTGGGAGTCTAAGCTGCCAAAGCTGTTCTTCAGGGGCACCATGTACTGCCCCTACATCCCAGTCGTGAGTGCCTTGATTCTATAGACGTTGGTTCTAATAATGTTAGATGTAGTATTAGATGTAACACATACTTATGATGTAAGTAAAATGATGGTCCTTATAAAGTGAAAGCAAGCGTGGGAACAGAAAATATCATCAAATTAAAAGGTTCCTTTCCTGCGCTGCTGCCCATTTTATGGCCAAGGCGTAGCTGAAAGCACTATGTATTGTAATTAATCCTTCAGGCAGAAAGCAGCCACTGCATGTACATTAATGCCTTATTAATTGTAATATTTTGTGCACCTGATGCTTTTCGACTCCCATCTGAGGTGTAGATGGTTGTAGAACACGTGTTGTTACCCCTAAACCCTTTTTTTATTCTACTGTTGTGTGTGCAGGCACATGAACAGAGGATCTGCCCAAGGACGTACCTTACAAACCTGTCCATCCACAACCAAGAGAAGCTGGACATTATGTAGGTCCAAACAGTGTTGTGTGTAGGCACATAAACAGAGCATCTGTCCAAGGACGCGCCCTACAAACCTGTCTCTCCGCACCCAATACAAGCTGGACATGATGTTCATAGAGTGCACGTGTCATGGTGCTTGCCATTAGTCATGATGCCTGCCATTAGTCATGATGCCTGCCATTACTCATGATGCCTGCCATTCAAGGGTCCTTGAATGGCAGGCATGTGCGTGTCATGGTGCTTGCCATTAGTCATGATGCTTGCCATTAGTCATGGTGCCTGCCATTAGTCATGGTGCTTGCCATTAGTCATGATGCTTGCCATTAGTCATGATGCTTGCCATTCAAGGAGTGCACGTGTCATGATGCTTGCCATTAGTTTTGGAAATTGGTGAACCTTTGGTTAAGCCCAAAGCAGCAGCAGCAGGAATTTTTTTAAATAGGCAAAATCAAATCTGCACAGTAGTAAACCAGTGTGTGCTGGGAAAATCGACAGAGCTGGGTTGCGCAGGTCCACGCTGTGAGCGTTGCATTGGCGTGCGATGCGATGAAGAAAGGCACAAGAGCTGTGTTTAGACTGACACGAGCTGCATCTTTAGATGCATCTAGACAGCGGTTGACAGTGTCTCATGCGACTTAGGCGGCAAAATTTCAGAGGCACTGAGCAGAGTCCCACCAAAGTGCTGCTCCGCGGTCCAGGGGCGCTGGCCGAAGTGGTGATTCCTGTAAAGCAACTGTGGGTGTAACACAACTCAGGAGTCCTGTGTTTGAAGCAACTGTGGGTGTAACACAATTTAAGAATCCTGTGTTTGAAGCAACTGTGGGTGTAACACAATTCAAGCTTGAAGCTGATGAATAGACCAGAGCCCCACTCCCTTTTGGGGGCCTCTGGCGAGTGTGAGCACAAGTTGGGGTTTTTTTCCTTTGCACCCACTGATCTGTACCAGTGTATTGCTAAAATTGTAAAGCAAGTTTTGACTTGACACTTGAAAGTACTTGAAATATTAGCCCCACCAATCTCAAACCACCTTTCAGGGTCTATGGCAATACGAAACTCCAAGAGGAAATGAAGGCGCACAACCTCGCATTTAAACCTTCCAGCAATATGGCTGAGTGGAGCAAGGTGCGTGCTACCTTGGTGTGATTGGAAATGGTGTATATTCAAGTGGCTGGCAGGTTTGCAGCTGTGTTGGGGGAGCAGGGAGTGGTGTTTGGAGAGACACAGACAAAGATAGAGAGACAGACACACACACACACAGAGAGAGAGAGAGAGAGAGAGAGAGAGAGAGAGAGAGAGAGAGAGAGAGAGAGAGAGAGAGAGAGAGAGAGAGAGAGAGACTTGAGAGACTGAAAGGCAGCGGTGTACATCTGTTAATCAGGGGCTGCGGTGACTAGGCTGATAAATGGTTGCATTAATATATCCTGAACAGATTTGCTGACACTGCATGCAAACGTCAAAACACCATTTTGTGCCTTGTGCCTGCATTGATGGTAATGTCGTGAATGCCTCTGTCAGTGTCCCTCGTACAACCCCAGGTTCCTCGTGCTGACTAGCAAAATTAAAAAATGGAATTGGTGGACTGTCAAAGATCCTTCAGTGGCTGCTTCTTTTCATTTAAGGGAGGTTGTTTTATACTGCCTGTGCAGCTATCTGATTTAAGGTTGCGTTCACTGGGATCAGTGCTTTGGCACTCATGCAAACTACATTTTCCAATTCTTCTGACTTCTCTCGCTCTCCTTGCTACCTGACATGCATGACACTTGAGAAATGAAAACGTTCAGCACTTCATTTATTGCGTTGGTCTGGGAAAGAGGTTGTAAGCACATCTTGCTTGATTTGAATCAGGGTAAGCACCTACTTATCTTACCTCCCATTATGGCTTTCTGTTGCTAGCAGCAGAGGACCTCTTCACGATCTCGTACATAAATATTAGAATTGTTGATAGTTCTGAATACAATGCTTGGCTTACGCAACTTTTTGGATTGTGTGTAGGGTCGGCCAGAAACACACCGTTCATGACCAAGCATTTGATGAGTTCCTTGCCAAAAGAACTGTGCATTCACCGTATATGTATAATTCTGGACAACACTAACTGTATCTGCAGTAGACGTTGCCAAAATTTGTGTGGTCATACTATCGTCTAGACAATCAAAATTTGATCTTCATGACCTGTAAACATGTCTGTACATTCCTGGCTTATGTTATAAAGTGCCAGCGTACTATAATTAATAATTAACCAGCAGCTAAGGCAGTAGGGTGGTGTACAGTGCTTCTTTTTTGGAGACGTATGAGGTCTATAGACGTGAAACCCCTACTATTTGGGAGTGGGGGAAAGACGTGAAACCAAGGATTTGGGCCCCGGGGGGTCTCCTGGCAAAATTCGACCAAGGACCCTCGAGAGCCCTTCGATGGTTGAAGTTGAACCGCAGAAATCAAAATTTTTAACATTTTTAAAGTTTTGTTTGGATGGTTGGTTCGTCTAAAAGAAAGAGAGTGATGGAAGGAAAGCGTGGTGAGACAACAGCCATGCAGCCTGCATGGCTGGTGCAGTAGGATGGGCCTCCCAAGTACACACAGAGGGTATGCCAGTGGACAGGGAGCAGCCTGCGCGCAGCAAGTGGTTGCAAGATGGAGGTCTGGGGGAGGACAACCTGTACTACCTCTGCTGCAGCATTTGCAGCACCAAGGTAGCAGCATGCAAGTTTCAAAGCAGGTCCCAGAATATCCTATCCCATGAGGCAAGCCAGCTGCATCAGCGCGCAGCACTGAAATGGCAAGAGATTCAGGACAAGAGGGTTGTGTTGCAAAATTGCCAGGATGCAGCTGCACAGCTCACAGCTCAGCGCCGTGCCGGACAAACAGCAAGCCTCAAGACGAGCACAGTGTTTGCAAGTGTACTCAAGCACATGCGCCTAGGCCGTCCCATCACTGACGTCTTGGCAGACAAGGATTTCCTGCAGTTTGTTGAGCCTGCTCCAAGCGTGGGCGTTACGGAGTTGAATAGACATAGTTAAACAGATTTCAGTGTAGGACAGACAGATAGACAGACAGACAGACTTGTAGGCTTACGGACATATCAGTGTTGGTACATGCTTTATTTAAATTTTAGGGCCATGCCTGAAACAATTTATTTACCACGTGCACGAACATTGCTGGGAGGCCGCAGGCCTCCCAGCGGGCTGGGCATAAAAGGGTGTAAGACGTCAAACAAAGGTTTTTAAATTGGCCAAATCTGGCCGTGATGTGAAACGAAGGTTTCACTGCTTTCCAAAATCGAAAAAAGAAGCACTGGTGGTGTATACTACTTATAATAAAACTGCTTTCTGGATTTATACATTAGCTTCACCAATCATCGTCGGACTAACCTTCAGTTGGTCGTTCACATTTTCAAGGTTTACAAAGGCCCCCAGACAAGAGCCGCTGCTAGCTTATACTCATTTTCAGATGCAACAGCTTACCCTGCCTGCATCGGCTCCGGCACCTGGTTTTGCCTGGCCGTATCATGAAGAGGAAATTTGTGCTTCTTGCCTCTACGTGTACTGCCTCTACATGTACTGCCTCTACGTGTACTGCCTCTACGTGTACCGCCTTTATGTGAACTGCCTCTACGTGTACTGCCTCTACGTATGCTGCCTCTACGTGTACTGCCTTTATGTGTACTGCCTTTACGTGTACTGCCCCTACGTGTGCTGCACTAATGCATTTCAAGTCTGAGATGATCAGCGTCCAGGCTTCACTGCGTAGGGCGCATACGCACTGGATTTGATGCGTAGAGGAACAGAAAATGAGTTAGCAGATACAAATTCTTTGTTGCAAGTAGTAAATACCCTTGCATTGATAAAGAGAGGAGAGCAATGAAGACGTACACGCATATACACACACATACACACGTCCACACTTGCAGTTCAAATATATTGCAAGTATCGACGGCCTAGCCGGGTCAAACAGGGTCTTAGCGCTGCTACATACGGGGTCCGTATTGATAAAGCAGCATGAGTCTACCTCTGCATACACAGAGTGGTACTACAACTCGATAAAGCCAGGTGAGTGTGTGTGTGTACATGAGTGTTTATGCGTGAGTGTATGCGTGCGTGCATGTGCTAGTGTGTGTGCATGTGCGTATGTGAGCATGCAGTTTTCTGCGTGTGTGTGTGCATGTGGTTGTCTGTTTGTGCGCGTGAACACGTTCGTGCGCGTTATTAAGTGGTACAGCTCAGGTAAGGCACCCACAATGGAGATTGCAATATGACTCAGGCAGCAATTGGCAAGAATTTCACCAGCTGCAAATTCTATCAATTTATACATATACACTACACAACAAAAATTCTGGCATACAACAAAACCTTACATTGGGTGCAAATTCTCGGTCTTTTCCCATGCTAGACTGAATTTTCCTTAAGGACCTCGCTACCTGCAGAACTGAGTAGCTGGCATTGTTGACGCACACCTTTCCAGGAAATTTCAATTCACTGTCACCCAATGCTACAATGATTGGTGGTCAAGTTAGGCTCCCAGCATCACTACAAGGTCCCAAATCCGCCAGCTGGGCTCCTTACATACTACCTAGTGCCTTTGCAGCAGTGCAAGGAAAAGACATTATTGGCATGTTAAGATAAGGAAATGTGTTTTCTGTAATTTGCAGATGTCCCGTCCTCATGTGAATAATCACCCCTTCCTTCACCCATGCGCAAGTTATTCTTGCCGCTTGTTGTCTATTTTTAATTTACGCTGCATGCGGCAGACTCTCTCCCTTTGTCATCTTGGCTGTGCTATGAATGCTTGCTGAAATTCTGCATTCCTTCGTCCGAACCCGAGCTGCTTAAAGAATGATACATTTCAGTGGCTGGTAAACAGTCGAATTTTCACTGTGCGCATTAAATAGGTGTGCACTACGAGACGGTCTTCAAGCCGCTGCCTGACGGCACTCACAACTTTGATGATGCCATGGATCTCGTGGACCAGCTGCGCAGCAACGACGCATACGCACGCAGCATAGCTGACAACGGGCTAGCGTTTGCGCGCACACACTTGATCAAGGTGATCTTGGTCCAAGGACAAGATGAGACCTCACAGCTTTTAACGCATTTGAACGATGAATTGAAGGCCGACGTAGTTAGAAATCTCTTAATATGGCAATGTTTGGAGCAGGGGGTCCGACAAAGCACAGGCACCGCTTCACACATCTGTCTGCATGCATTCAACCACAGTAGGTTGCGCTTGTGTACCTGCAACACACAGGAGGTTGCGCTTGTGTACCTGCAACACACAGGAGGTTGCGTTTGTGTACCTGCAACAGTGCTTGTGTACCTGCAACAGTAGGTTGCGCTTGTGTACCTGCAACAGTGCTGGTGTACCTGCAACATTAGGTTGTGCTTGTGTACCTGCAACACACAGTAGGTTGCGCTTGTGTACCTGCAACAGTGCTTGTGTACCTGCAACACACAGTAGGTTGCGCTTGTGTACCTGCAACAGTGCTTGTGTACCTGCAACACACAGGAGGTTGCGCTTGTGTACCTGCAACAGTGCTTGTGTACCTGCAACACACAGGAGGTTGCGCTTGTGTACCTGCAACAGCTGCTCGTGGCCTACAAGGACCTGTTTCAAGACATGGATGAGTATATGAGCACTGTGGGGGACACAAATTCAAGCACGGTCTTCAAGAAGCACACCCTTGCGTGGCAAACAGACTGGAGGACATTACTACAGTCTCAACCGCAAATACCTTCCTCGTAACGAGTGACGTTGCCGGTATTGCAAGGAATCCTTGTGCAGTTGGGGGAGCTCCCTTTTAAAAGGAAGGGCCTGCGTTCCTCATTTTGTTGCTCGCATAGGGAAGCTACTTGCTTGGCCAATTCGAGAGTGGAGCCCTTGAAGTGCTTATAGAAAGAAGAAGAAATGAAGATTGTGGGACACTGCCAGTGGTAGAGCGAGGTTACACTTGGGTGTCACTAGCCATATGATGCTTGGCGCTGGCGGTAGGGATGATGTGACGATCAGGATCGTTTGACCTAAGCAGATCGATTATGATGACCTAAATTAATGAGTCTTTTATTTATTGGCTTATTTTCAGGCCCGCCATTCTTATTTGACAAAAAAAACCTCACACTTTTCCACTCTTTTTGACAAATAGTCAGGAAAAAGTCAGGACCTGTAGTTAGATATCCACCTCATCGAGATCAAGTACTGTGAAGACACTAGACCTCAGAGTTTACATATAAAGCCATCAGTCAAAACGTGCGACTGCGTATGTAAAACATGTGAAAATTGTGATAGTTGTTGTTGTAGCACCACACTTGTCGCACCTACAAAAAGACCTCAGAACCAGCTGAATGCCGCGCAGGAACAGCATTAAGATCTCTGCAACATCCTTAAAGGAGCTTCCACTACTCTTCACACCATCCTTTTGGGCGTGGGCGGCACCATCTACGACAATCACACCTTGCATTAATTTAGGAAAACGAGACACATTGGCCCGAAGTGCCGTGAGTCTCCCCAACCAAAGGAAAAAAGAAAACTAGTGGGGATCTGGAGGGTGGCTGGCAGCCCCCTGCTCCAGACCGAGACCTTGAAAGCATAATGCACAGAGTGAGCATGCAATTTAAGGACAGTCTTGTGGGCCCTCCTCTGTGAATCAAGGCCAAGCTCTTTAAGTTGATGCAAGGGGGGCGATGTATGAGCACCTCCGCGTGGTGCCCCCTGGAAAACGCCTTCGTGTGCCTTAGTGCACATGCCCGGAAATACTCGGAGGCGGCTAAGACTCATACGGCGGAGCAACACGGCAGCCCTCAGCGTGGTAGCCGTGGCAGCAGTCATAACCGGGGCCCGGCTGTAGCTTGAGACCTGCTCCTGGCGAGTTAGGCACCGGCTCCCTTCGCGGCCAGGCATGCCCTCCACAGTTTCAATTGGCAAGTTGTGGAGGACAGCATCGGACTGGTCTGCTGTAGCTGGGTGAGCTGGTGGGGTGGGCAGCTAGAGAGGAGAGAAAGGAGCTGTTTTTGGGGGCTGCATGCATCTTTTCTTCTCTCTTCTGCTCCGCTGCACTTGTTCTCTTGGCACTCCTGGTTTTGTGAGGCTCTCTCAGCCTCTTGTTTTCTGTTTCTGACTGACGCTTCTTACACATACATCTTGAGACATATCAACAGCTTTTTTCTCGTTCTCCTTGATGCTTTCTCTTCGCGCTTCTTCAAAACAAACGTTCTCTTTCTCTACACACTTTTCTCTTCTACATACCTACATCAGTTTCATGTTTCCTCTACCTTCTGTTTCTTTTGTTTAGCCAGGTGTAGTTTCAGGCTTTTTCCAAACTTCCGCTGAGATGCCCTTCGAGGCATATATAGTGATGTAACCTTACCTTACCTTAAGTTGATGCAAAGTGTTAAAGGTATAGATCGATCCTCCCACACCAAGAAGGATGGTGTGAAGTGTAGCTTTTATAGCTTTTAAGCGCTCATGCTGTTTGTTAGAAAGTGGGTAGAGGACCCGATTTCTTATTTGCCATAGTGCACCAGCGCTGGCTGTTGCGATATGGGTGTGTTCATTTATCAATGCAGCAGCAATTCCCGCTAGCTTTACCCTGCTGGCCTCCTTCTCTTCTTGAAGCTGCCTTTTTTTTTTGCTATAGCTCAACTGCCCTCGCTGGCGGATATAGCTGTGTAACCCTTACCCTTACCCTTACCCTGCTGAAGTCCACGCTCTTTTATCTTGCCAAGATCATCAAGTTTGTGAGCTAAAGAAATATTTCTCCCTTTGTCTGCACCTTTTTTGAGGACTTCTCAGCGGCCCGGCTTTGTTCGCTGCATCAAGTCAACTTGTTACTTTCCTTTCTCAGCAGATCACACATTTTCTTTTCATCTATGAGCGTATGGATTTCTTCATGGCTGGCCAAGACCAGCCAGTCAGCAGGCAGTCAGCCAAACAACCTGGCCGAGAGTTGAACCCCATGTAACAGGCACAGGTTGATCAACCTAAAAAACAACAAACCATCGTTTCCATGAGCTTAAGGGATATCGAGATGACCTGTCTTAAACTCCCCCAGCACTTGGCTGGCTGATCTGGGCCAAACAAAAAGCAGTGAGTTGGACCAAATTGTGTTTGCACCTAATTGGAGTTGATGCAGTTTTTGCGCAGAAATCATAAATTTTAAGAGGAGAATTTTCACATGGGTGAAGAGGCCACTCCCAACGTTATTCAGGCGCTTGGTTTATCGGTTTGCAAGAGCCGTATGAGCGACTCTTCATAAATAACAACTTAAAAGGGTCATACTGTACAAAGTAATACAGCACTATCACTACCATTGCATAGCAGTATGCAAAGTGATTTCACGGTTGTAAGCTAACACACTTCTTCCTCGCACTCTCACACCCATCGTCTCGATGCATTCATCCACAGCTTGCATACAATCCTTACCCAACCCCTGCACTCTGCACCCCACCTACTGCACCCATGACTCTTATGTATCCCTATATCCCTCTATGCTTCTGTCGACACACAGTATCTGCATCACCTATTAGGTAGTAACTACACATCGTCTACTTAGTTTGAATGCCTTTGTAATCCAAACTATACGTAGCTAGACTACACATCGCCAAGAACCAAATGTACAAGAGCTGATGAAAGGAAACATCTACGCTGAGAAAATCAGTATGCAAAAAAGAGTGACTCGCAGCTAGTGCTAGCCCTAGCCAAAGCATCGCCAGCACTATAACTACAAACTACAGATCATCTACCCCCGCCACCCCTGCCCCCAACAGGCCTCCCTCTTGGGGTGGGCGCGGGTGTTGCCACTGCAGCAGCTAAAGTGGTGCTGGTGTTGCTGCCTAGCTTTGTGGCCAACTTCAGGGCCATCAACTCCTGTGTGTGTGTGTGTGTATGTGTGTATGTGTGTGTGTTTGTGTGCGTGTGTGTGTGTGTGTGTGTGTGTGTGTGTGTGTGTGATGAAACAAGGAGTTTCATGTCTACAACTGCTGCATGTGCATACCTCGTTCAAGCGATTGCTGTCCGTCGATGCTCTCAATGCTAGGTCTTCTCCCTGCAAGCGACAGTGCGCAGCAAGCGGGGCTGTTGGAACAAAAAGGAGGTGAGGTACAACGGCATTGGGAGAGGGGCACTTAAATTAGGATTTCAAACTTTGCAGGAACTTTCAGGTTGCTTTTCCTATACTTATCTAAGCAGGCCAGGCCAGCTTACCGCTCTTCTTTCTTGCTGAGCCTCTTGGACCAAAGCATCGCATTGACCCTGCACTGACTCCGTATTGCTGCCCAGCAGGCGTGCCCTTTCCTTCAGCGTGTGTCTCACATGGCTGACTAGCGACCAATCCTGCACATTACACGCATCAAACACGTCAGGTGTGCGCCAGCCTGGGAACAATTGCAACAACGTGTAAGCTGTGCTTGCGGTGCTACGGCCCGGCATGTGTGCCCTCTCCTTCAATGTGTGTTGCACATTGCACATTGCACATGGCTGACCAACCCTGCACGAAAAGCACGTCAGGTGTGTCAAGCACGCTGGGCATCGCAGGCACAGAGTCAGTGTGTGGGCATCTATCAACGGTGGGTGTGTGGACGCTCTGCAATGGGCTGCGCATGGAGGAGTTAGGTGCAAGAGAAAGGGAGAAAAAGTGCAGTTAACATGCACTTTAAAAACCAACCCTATATCAACCATAGCTTTGTATTCCACATATATGAGGTGGAGGATGTGGGGCACTTTGGGGTGTCGAAGGGGTTGGATTATGAAAAGCACGATGGAATTCAGTGAGCGTGTGCGTGTTTGTTGCTCTTGGCTGATATTGACAGTGATGTGCACACGCACCTATAGACCCAGCTGATTTTTTATTATTTACTCACACCTCTCCACCCAGCCAGTGCCCCACACGCTCCACCTATTGCTTGGGGCTTAAGGAGCTGTACCAACAAATTGTTCTCATACATGCATACTGGTGTTGCATTATGCCTCTTTCTACTATGCACCTTGCTAGGTCACACACTTAAACACAAACATACGCACACACACATACACGCACACCCACCTCCACACACATACACATTCATTACACTTCCAATCTTTAATGAACAGAGAACTCGTTTGATGAAGGTTTTGAACCAGCCAGATATATATGGTGTGGCCTCTTTTGTGGCTGAGTGCCTAGACCTTTTCCCTTGATTTTTTTCTAGCGCCTTTTTGGTTTGGTTACAGGCTATTTCCAAGCTTCCGCTCAGATGCCCCCCAGAGGCATATATAGCGATGTAACCCTTACCTTACCTTGAACAGAGGAACTTTTCATGTCACAGTCATGCACACAAACAATATCACACACACACTCAAATGAACAAACACATTCACACGCACACACACACGCACACACACACACACACACCACACACACCACCACCAAACACGCATACACACGCATACACATCCACAGTTCTCGACCGCCCCAGGCAAAAATGACGCGAAGTCAATGCAAAACCCACCCGTAAAAAGCTATAATCCTGCACGCTCTTCTTTGCCTCTTGCTCCACTTTTGCCCGTAGCAGCCCACGAATTTGAGCCACCTGCAAATCCAAGTCAGCACACGTATAGCACACGTATTCTCATTTCTTGCTCTGTTTCAGCCTGTTTTAGTCTGAACCTGTTGCTCTGTTTCAGCCTGTCTCAGTCTGAACCTGTTATCACATCTCAGCCCACATCACCCTCAAACCTTGGCCACCTGCAAGCTTAAACAACACTATCTACACCCCCACCCCCACCCCCACCCCCACCCCTACCCAC
>Ga0307947_1000826_pt1:0-15000 | contig 23276 bp, 13 predicted proteins | sample OrgLakmetagen232_FD_201840 | JGI IMG/M metagenome (GOLD analysis project Ga0307947, IMG submission 201840) | Saline water microbial communities from Organic Lake, Antarctica - #232 | ecosystem: Environmental > Aquatic > Non-marine Saline and Alkaline > Saline | place: Antarctica: Organic...
ACCATCGTCCTCTGTGCGCTTCCGTTTGGTGCAACCTAGGTCATATAGCGATGCTTGCCCCTTAGGGCGATGGGGTTCCATTGGGGGGACCCAGAAATTACCGCATTAAAAAGTCGAAGTATTGCGATGTCTGAAAAAACTTTATTTATTTTCGGCTTGATTGTTTGCGAGGGGCCTCAATAATTATTTAATTACTCGCAAAACAACCAAGCGCAAGACGGTAATAAGTTACTTCTGTATACAGTGCCATTCTGCAAATCACCAAAAGCGCGCATCCTTCATCTGTCTAGTCCAACAATTAGAAGCATCAGAATTCCCAAGGGAAATATCTGCTTTCATAACATCGCGTAAATTATTGCTGTTTGAATCAACCATCCTGTTCCAAAATTTGACAGCTGACCTGAACCAGTAAATTTGCAAGGTTCCTGCACGCATTCTCGAAGCACACACCAGTTTGCAGAAGTAGATTTATTAATTCCCCAAATTCTCTCTAAAAACGCCATGTGTGCGACCTGCAAAGGGTTGCTCAAACCATTGTCGTGCTTCAGAAATTGCGTAGACCAAATCTGACTGGCATACATGCCAGCTGACAACGCAAATGTCTTGAAAAGCCACAAGAACATCGCATGAGGCCTGTCCGGAATCCTCTTTTCAATACTAAACTCTTTCACTCTACGTTAAGCTGCATTGAAAGGCCTCAAAGCATGGGACGCAGCATGGTGTAAGTTCATGTGCTTATCAAATAACATTCCCAGGTAGGTAAAAGAATCTCTCTCTTCAAGCTCCTGATTGTAGAGACGAAAAACAGGAACTGCGGAATTTCGGTACGCATTAAAATTAACTATGTAGGATTTCCGCACCTTTACTGTAAGTCCATTCCTGGCAGCATACGCTTCAAGTCGTCTCAACATTTTCTGCAATTGGACTGGGTCATTAGCTGTCAGGGTCAGGTCGTCAGCATAGAGCATGTGTGTTACCCTGAGGAGCCCCTCAGTGCCAGTAACAGCACCCATAAAGCCAGTCCCAAACTCATCATCCACATCATTGATAAAAAGGGAAAAGAGGAGAGGAGATAAAGGACAACCTTGTTTTACACCTCTTTAAGGCACAGTGGAATTACCGGTACTGGTAGTTTTGGCAACATCAATCAAAACATACTCGTCTCCATCGTACCTTTGTTTGATAACATTGACAAGGTGAGTGGGCATCCTGATATTAATTAAATGATCCCAAAGGTTTGGTCTGTCGATAGTGTCATACGCTTGTTTAAATTCAGTAAAGGCCGTGTGAAGGTGGGAACAACCCTTTGGTCTAATCTGCTTGGCAGCGTGGACTAAGTGCCTTAAAATAAACCTAGGCTGGATCGTGCTACGATCTAATTAGAAGCCAAATTGCGTGTCAGGAACTTTTTGGTTCTCAACACACCACTTGGTCACTAGTTCTCTCAAAATGTTGGCGTGGAGTCTATACAAAGTCCCGCTCACAGCCAACATGCGGTAGTTGTTGGGATCAAGCTTAGAGTCTTTCTTAGAAAGGGGGACGATCTTGGCTTCTTTCTAACAAGCAGGAATACGTTTCTTACTCAAAGCAACGTGAAAGAGGTTGGCCAGGTAAGGGACAATCACATTTTTATCTTTCTCATCACCTGGGTAAGCGTACTTCAAAAAAGGAGCTGAGAATTCTTCAAAACCAGGTAAAGAAGAAGAGGCAATCATCTTACCCAAAAATTTGGAGACCAGGCACGTCATAACAGCGAGACTCGGACAGACAAAGGCATCGGCAGTTCTGTTCATACCTTCAAATTTGACAATCGACTTACAACAGTGCACCAGCATGCATGTACGTTCTAAGAAAGCACAGAAGAGTGTTGGAAGGAAAAACCTTCGCCTCAAGTTGTTAAATTGTTTGAACCCCATTCTGGCCTAGCTGGTTGTTGCACTACATAGAAACTCAACCATCTCAGTCCACACTCCCGTGATGTTCAAGCCACAGCAAGCTAGCCAACAAACACCACAGAGTTTTTTCACCCTAGAGGTGCAACTCACAGCAAGCAAAGGCACCACGACACACAGCCAGCCCAGAAGTTTGCAAGGTTTACAAAAAAGGCCTTCAGTCAAGAAGTGCGACTGCTAGCCTACTCATGAAACGCAATTAGTTCATGGAATTTTTTTTGCTTGTTATTGTTCTGGCATAAGAAAGTAACACATCGTGAGTTGGGGGAAACAGAGGTGCATACTGCCTGCGGAGAGAAATCATGTGTCTTGGCGCAGTGGAAAAGAACATGCTGCTCATCTTGGACATCATCAGTATCACATAGGACACAGGTGGGGGAAATGCTTTGACTCCATGTCGCTGTCTCAAAACATAGGGTGTGAACACGAAGTCTGAAACGAGCTTAACTACGGATGTCATCACGAGGCAGGTTGAGAAACATGTATTTGGGAAGGATGTAAGGCGAATGAGTGACTTGAGCCCTTCTTGTAGGAAGAGCACACCATTCTTGGTGATAAGTAGCTAGAGTGTTTGCTGTTGTGTTTTCTCGGATGAGTTTTAGAATGAGGTGTCCAGTACTCCAAGTGTCTCTCCCTGAGGTCTACGACAAAACGACTGAGATCAATGGCCCATGCTCACAGTTTTGCAGCTTCTGTTTGAAGATATACGGTTGGGTCAGACCATCCATGGCAGAAAGAATATGGGCTGACCAGCGATCATTAGACCGTGTACTCAATTGGAAGTCAGCATGTAAGACCTATTTCATTGTGTAGCTGTTAAGTTTAGTCAAATAATTGTACAGCCACATTGCCGCGCGAAAACAATCAACTGTAGGGGTTCCAATCCACACTCTCGCATGACACACCATGAAGGCGTGGTGTCTCTGACTCCCAACATCCTTTTCAACACTGCCAACAGCCACTTCTGAAGGCTAGGGGACTGTCCATCTCTTTGCCTTGTTGTAAGTAAGGAGTGGCCCAAATCTGACTCGCATACATACCAGCCGGAATGGCGTATGTCTTGAAAAGCCATATATACGCGTGTAACCTGTTAGAAATAAGGTTATGTTTCTGAACAAACTCTTTGGCTCTGAACGTGCCTGCTGTGAATGGGCAAAGTGTTGCGTCAGCCGCGATATTCGGATTGATCTACTTGTTGCACACCATGCCCAAATATTTGACTGAGTCCGTGTAAGGAAGCATACACCGTCAAAGTACAGGGGGGGGGGGCAGGTATTCAGAGTTGGAATTGAAGCACATTACCTCTGACTTCTGGCTGTGTGTTGACAGTGAGAGACTTGTTCTTCTCAGCGTATACTCTCAGCTTGCTTAGCATGGTCTGCAGATTTGCGTGTTCATTGGGAAGGGAGGGAAAGGTCATCAGCAAACAGCATTTTTTTCACAGCAAAACATTGTGAGCGCACCCTGTGCCCCATAAGTCTTTGCTGTCAATGTTGTTCAAGTAATTGGAAAACAGCAGGGGGGAGAGGGGGCACCTTGTCACAAACGGTTTCACACCAAAAAGCCGCTGATTTATCCCCATCCAACAGTGTGTTCATCAGCTTTATACAAGTTTTCAAGGATTATTGACAGGTTTGGTTCTTACGAAGGTGGTCCCATATTTTGCTTCTGGGAATGGAGTCATGGAATATAGTTTGAACCAGCCACATATGGTTTGGAGGGGTGAGCACAAAGACGCGTTTGTTTCACACATGCTTGAAACGAGACTGTCCTCCAATCTTTTCGGAACTCTAAACGCAATCAAGAACTTCAATCCTAATACTACAAGCGCCCCATGTTTCCGTTTTCCCTCTGCTAAACCGGGGAGTTTGTAAAGAAGGGGTCGTTTTCTACTTCGTACTACATCTCCGAGGAGTCCTTGTGCTTAAAGTGCACTTTTAGACTCGCCCTGCTTTATTTTATCATTGCCCACAGTGGAGGAGCTTTACGATACTCGATACCAAAGTGGCTCCTTTTCCATAATTAATGTGGGGAGTGGTTTTCACTGCCTGCGTAGTTTTTCTTTTCTTTCCTTTATATCATTGCCTTTCGTGTGTCTCATGTTTGGCAGGTACACACTTTTGTCTACTTTTTGTCTACGCTTTAGATATTAACTACCACTTACACCTGAATATTTTCGTGGGATGTGTACTTGGTGCTAAATCATTGATATTTTTCTTTTTACGCGTTTTACAAACGCAGCCTAGCAGTCACACTTTTTGGCTGATGGCTTTATCAGTAACTCTGTAACTCTATCCTGCTACAAACTTTCAACACTTCCTAGATCCATTACGCTTGCTGCTGATGCCACTGGTATGACAGCAAGACAAATGTCGTGCAAAATGCAGCTGGGCCTTCCCATAACCCCTTCTTGGTATGACGCAACGTGCCGTGATTACAAAAGCGTTGTAAACCTTGCACACTTGTAAACCTTACAAACCTTTGCAGCACGTTTTTTCTACTGCGCCAATCCCCACATGATTTCTCTCCGCAGACTATATGCATCTCTGTTTCCCCCAACAGGAGCTCACGATGTGTTTCAATGTCTTAAGCCAGAATAATAACAAGCTTCAATTATTCCTCCATGAACTAATTGTTTTTTATGAGCCAGTAAATTAATGTGGCTCCTTTTCCTTAATAAATGTGGGGAGTGATTTCACTGCCTGCTCAGGATGCGTCTGTTACCTGTGGCATGACACATGGCATACCTGGCCCATATACTACACTGCCTGTTTTTACGTGCACACAATCCCACTCCCAAACCTTCCTACTAATTAAACCTCATAACTACCTAATAGCCATACTCAGCACGCAACCAACGCCCCTTCCAGGTCGCACACAATTCGTCATTGCCACCAATTAGGCGTGCCATCGTGCCAGTCAAGACTCCAGTCACACTGAAACCGTTGTCTAATTTGAATCGCCCAATGCAATCCCCATTGCATAGCCTTTTCAATGAAATATAACAATATAACCTTAGTAACTACCATGGAGTTCTTCCACCAAACACAAGAGGACAACACTGGAACGCTCTAGAGGGAATTTATAAGCGGCATCAGTACAACTAGACAGGACTCCAGTCTAGTTTGGAGTCAACCTTCACTTCAAGGTATCATTGCAATTGTTCAGGATCTTTGCGTGTACTGAGTCTAAACGTCTTCTTCCAATAGGACTGCGCGACGGTACAGCCCTAAAGCCCAAGTGGGGAAGATGTTTCTGCAGATGTTAGAGGAGAAAAATCTATTTTAACAGAATTACATGGCAAGAGTCTGATCAGCTGGAGACCATCTGTACTGCAAATCGAATGCAAAGTGTGTCATCTCTTCTTTGCGGATCTTATGGAGCTTGACAGTTCCCTCTACATTGTTTGCTCAAAGCACACACACACACACACTCACAGATCAAGCAAAATCTCCTGCAAGCTACGTACGGCACGTGGGAGAGCAGTACCAAACAAACCACCCACCTGTAGTTCGCATAAGTGATCATGCAGTTGTGGTTGAACACACCACTGAAGGTTTGCTGCGGCCAGTCACCATTGGCCTGTTGCATGGACATCAAATGCTTTGCAGCCCTGCATGAGTGCCGAAAGAGCACAAAATTACAGAAGTTGCAGCCATGTGTAAAGTAAGAACTTAAATCCACCTTCTAGCCACAGACAAAGAGTCTCATTGTAAGTGCACTGAATGCGGCCTGCGCCCCTAAGAATCATGAGTGTTTCCAGGTTTATAAGGTAGCATGCAAAAAACAAGCGGACCAGGTTTTTAAGACCTTATTTACAGCATATCAATGCCATGCAGAAAGAAACCGGCTGGCATTAATCCACAGTTAGCAAAATAGGATTGTATTGCAATTACCAGAAATAAGTTCGAACAAATGCGCTGTGTTACGACAAACGCTGCCCCCCTCAGGGAGCAGTCACCTGTGCAAGGGTGCAGCATCCTTTTTATGGTAGCCAGCCTCTATGAGCGTCAGCATGCCCCATGCTGTATTCACCACGTGAGATGGTCCAGGTAGTTGACTGTAGACCTGATTGGTAACAACGTATTTTTATTTGCACCAGACTGGACAAAAAGAATGAGCTTCGTGCATACTCTTTATTTAATTGCGACTGATTAGCTTACGGTGGCAATGTGCTTTATGCAAAACCAGCTTGCCTCCAGACATGCAGAAGCTACTTCGTAATGTTTCACGAGTGCTCTGTACGCACAACCAGCACACACACTTTCACTCACACACACACACGCACACACATACACACACAATACACACACGCATGCACATATGCACGCACGCGCACCACACACCTTGTTCTGACAAGACAGATAGCTCTCGCCCCAGCCACCATCGTCTTGCTGGTGCTTTAGCACAAACTCGCATGTCCGGAGGATGGCCTGTAGAGGTATAAGATGAGAGAGGCGGAAAGACAAGACCTTAAAAAATGGAGCGAACAGGCATCCACTTTCGCTTTGATCAATTTTCATAGGATGCAGCAGCGGATGCCAATGTTTGTCTTCATTGCATGAGGTAGGTAAACAAACTCACTTTTTGCAATGGGCAACCACTAGCCGTCAAAAAGCATAGGCACACTCCTGTCTGACACAAAACAAAATACGGTAGCAATATACAGCAGGCAACAGCTGCACCCAGATACACGCTGGCATACGCAGACACATACATACGCACACATAGACGCAACTACACCAGCACCACGCACCTCATCTGTGTCCCAAGCATAGCCACGAGCTACAAGTCCACTGACGCCAAACCAGCAGGCATACATGAAACACACGGCCCAGCAGCCATACCTGCAACAAGGATGATAGCGCATGATTTACGCTGTAGCAGTCTGGAAGATGAACACTGGTTGGTAATAGCCTGGCACATGAAAAAGAGCACAAAGTACGACGACGAGCGAAGCAACTGTCCAGACCAACTCATTGGAACAGTTCAGTGCCCCTTTCCAAAATGAAAAGCCTTGCTGAAACTCAAAAGTAGAATACCCCCACAAATTTGAATGCTCTTGTGCGCACGGCATTGTCGAGTTGCCTGCAGCAAAGCTCGATTGCTTACAGAAATAATAAAATACGCAACAAGGCTTGGCAGTTGAAGCAAATCATACCATCACCACCAAACCCTACCAAGAACCGTCAGGCCGCTGGATGCTCCGGATGAAGGCCTCAGCTTTGTCAAGGGCAGCCACGATTTCCTGGGGCCTGTGCAGCAAAGTGTGCATATCTCCATGTGTCCGTCAAGCGCAATTGACAAGCAGTGATCTTTGCTTGTCTAGGGCAGCCATGACCCTCTACGTCCAAAACAACACACATTAAGTATGACCGAGAACAAAAGCTTGGCATTACATTTTTGTGTGCTGCAGCCTCCTAAATTAATGCATTTATGGCTGTGATTTCGTTTGGGTCCTGACTTGCACTGCACGGGCAATAGTGGGTGCGTGCATCCATGATTTAAAAGCGTGAGCGCTGTGCAAGTTGCTCGCAATCAAATGTATGTCACCTGTGGTTTGGGTATGACTTTCTAAAGGCCGCGAGAGCTGTGATGCATGCACTCGTGCACTCCACGTAGGAGTAGTCAACTATGATGTTGCCAAATGTCTCACTGGGGTTCAGCACCTGCAGTCAGGCACACGCGTGCTTACGTGTAGTTACATAGGTGTGCTACTAACTGCTTGCATGTATTAGTATTTCTATGTTTGTGCTCATCCTTCTTGTATACTCGTCTTTATTGTGTATACTCATCTTTATTGTATACCGTACCTTACCGTACTCCCCCCGGTGCCCAAATTTCAGGAATATTAAATGTAACCCCGGGTAACCCTGGACCCTGTAAATAAATACTTTAGCCTTCCCCGCACCAACCCCGGTGGGAATTTAGCCCAGCCAGTGCCTGTACAAGCGTGTGTATGCGTGCACATGCGCGCTTGTGCGTGTGCATGTGTGTTTTCGTTTCTCGCTTCTTGTGCGTGTGCGTGTGCATGTGCGTGCGTGTTGTGCGTACAAGTGTGTGTGTGTGAATGTGTGTGTATGCGTGTGTGTGTGTGCGCGCATGCGAGTTTGTGTATGCGCATGTGTGTATGCACATGCGAGTTTGTGTGTGTGTGTGTGTGTGTGTGTGTGTGTGCGCATGCGAGTTTGTGCGTCTGCATGTGTGCTGACGCTGCTTCACGCTGAGCCCTCTCCTCTTTTGCCTGCTGCAGTCTGGTCGGCTTTCTGTTGATCCTCCTTTTGCTGCTGCAACGCTGCTTTTTCCTCTGCTGTCGCTGCCGACTTGATGAAAAAGCTGCCAAACGTCCGCTGCAGCGTCCGCTGGAACACATCTTTGGGCGCAACCGGTGCTGCTAACGCTGGGGCTGGTGTTGTTGCTGGGGCCGAGGTGAGGCGGGGCCTGGGAGGGTAGCGGGGGGAGGCGGAGGGGCTTTCTCTGCTCATCACTGTTCACTCACCCACCAAACTTTATTTTCGCTAACCCGGATCCTATGAATAAATATATTTTACGATGCCGGCATCAATCCGGAGGGCAAAAAACGATATTTACCCGGGGTGATATAAGAAAGGTACGGTACTCATCTTTATAGTGTAAACTCTTATTGCGTATATGTGTATGAGTGTTCCTCGTGCAAACTACCGTACTGCTCCATAAGGTTTGCGTGTCTAAATGATTGCGAGGTGCCCAATAAAATAATTTTTGCAAAGTGCTAATTGTTTGGTCTGTATGAGTTGTGGTGTTTAGCGAATGATTTGCGAGCTTTTGCAGATTATGTGTGTTTTTGTGTGATCTGCACTGATATTATATAGTGCTCACATCCAATAGGGGCTGTAAGTTTCCTTTGATGCTTGAACTTACTACAGCAAAGAAGTTGGGGTTTTTCCAACAAGTGCATTTTGGCAGGAAGTTGAATCCAAGACCTGCAGGACCCAGCCAAAAATAGGCTGCTCAAAATAATATTTATTTTGTCTTTGTAAATGACATATTAAGGTAGCCAAATATTTACTCCTTGGAGCAGTACGTTAGCTTTTTTGCATCTGTGACATTCCTACCTAAACACTTACTAATTAATTGATCTCGCAGGTGATGAATGGACTTCTGTGCCCAGGTCTTGGTGTAGCTATGTCATTGCAGCTTCAAACTCCAGAGACTGTATTTGCTGGCACTTTACCATGCTGAAGACAGATACAGACACTTGTGCTTTGCACGTACCTCCAAGGCATGGAAGGACCGTGTGTTCTCGTACGTTGCCATGCCACCATCAAAATTCTGAGCGGCAAGAGCGACACGTTGGAACAAGATTTGATACAGATTTTAGAGCTTTGACGGATCATGAGGAAAGGAAGTGATCAAATAAACGTTTCCTCGACTGTTTGCAAAATGTCTGATGGACACTTTTGCGGCGTATAACTGTGATAAAAATTACAAGCTGTCAATTGAAAACAATGTCGTCTGAGAACAATGATGTTCAAGCGTCTGACCTGGTAAGAGAGGATGACGGTGACACAATCGTACAGCTGCTCCTTGAACACTCCGGCTCCAACCTGCAGAAGGCATTTAAGGAGCATTCATAAAACACCGTGGTGCAATCGCCTACAGAGATCATTCTTGAGGTGGGGAGTTTGTATGAATGGCAGAAATTCGTGGTTGGCATAAGAGAGGCTTTACACAAGCAGCAGCGACAGTGGAACCAAACTGCTTTCAACCTTACATTGTGATGACTGATGGCCGCAAGTTGGCAAGCTGGAAGCCATGCATGCCTTTTGCTCCAAACGTCCCCCACACCCCTACCATGTTTGGTGGCAGCTTTGCAAGGCTCAGTGCGGCTTTCAGGCCCTCAGAGGAGCAATCGCTGATGGGCCAGCCGTGATCGCGTGAGGAGAAAGGCCACGCCCCCTTGCTGATGTGGCGGTAGTACTTAGAAAGGGGCTGCTGTGCTTCCTCGACCACCTGCACATACCCAGAGGGCTGGCTTCAATTTTAAGGTCAAAATTCTCATGATCAGCAACAGAGGTTTCCCCCGCTCTAGGCTCCAGGGATTTGCTCTTGTTTCACAACTCAACACGCTTTACAGCATTCAACGACAGAGCAAAGCAAACGACATGCGCTCCTCTTCTTGATTTTTGACTGTTTCTGCATTTCTCTCTCTAATCCAAATTGCGCAAATTTAGTTTTAAGTAGCGCGGTGTGGATCCTTTTTCTGGCCGCATATACAGCACTGCAACATTCATAGTCAGTAACAAAGGAGACTAGGGTGCGCATACTTTTGAGGTTGGAAGTAAATAGGGGGAGTAGGAGTGGGGAGCCTGCCTTTATATTGTAACACGCAAGTAATTGGTAAGTCCTGAGGATTCACGTCTGCCTACTAGCAGCGCTGTGCTCCTTTGCCCTGACAAAAGCACCCACTCAGCTACGCACCCACCTGCGTGTTGTGGATGTACTTGTGCGCCTTCTTGAGGCAGGCAGCCGAGATGTCTAGCATGCCTGTATTGATGATGGCCTGCAGCAGACAATGTACGTTTTAAATGTTTGCCTCACACACGTGGAGGGGAGGGGTGAGAGCAGGAGAGGCCCAGGCTTAGGCTTGCACACCCAAGGATGTAGATGTCATAAACAAATTAAAAGCCTTGGATGTTCCATCAGGGTGTACCATCTGTCGACAAGCAAACGCCATACACATCTAGCGTAGACACAGCCATACCTGTGCTGCAAAGGAGGTGTCCCACAGCTGAGAGCCGTTGTAGCCCTGCATCTTTAAACCATCCTCGGCTACCCACAAATAGTCGTAGATGCGAGGTATGTGCCTGCATGCGTGCAGAGGGGGAGCATACACGCACATGTATGGTTTACAAAGGCACTTGCATGCAGTGTGCAGTGTGCATCTGTATTACGCGCTGAAGGTCGACGATGTCTTTTGTGCACACACCAAGCTCAGACCACACAAATGGGCAATGCGCGTAAGCCTGTTGTTTCTGATATGCACACAATTATAAAGCATAGACTTGAGACTTGTTATAATGATGCTGCGTCTGATACCTTGAACCTTGTCAAATACAAACATCACAGGGTTCGCCAGTTCTACTCGATACGCTTGCTATGCTTGCGGACTGTGTGACAGGGACTGCATAACAGTACACTTCAATGGGTTACTACAGGTGTGAACAGTAATTGCACGTTACGGGTAAGCTCTGCCCCCAATCCCCACCTCTCAAACTCCTCAGAAGTCGGGTTGTCCATCCAGCATGCCAGCATGTTGATGGCTTTGTTGACAGGCCCAATGTCCACGTATCGGGTGTTCCTGTCCTGCAAGAGTGACAGCATTCGTCCGGCACTACATTTTAGCCGCGAGCCTTGGGCGGGAAATGGTTGCAACTACATGCTTGAATGCAAGTCGCGCATTGTGAGGACTTAACATCATGGCTACAGCATATCATGGCACATTGTGAGGGCTTAACATCATGGCTACAGCTGCATGTGAGAGTGCTTATTACTCTGCATGCTAATGGCGCACCAAGAGAACCTTTCAGCACAGCTACAAGTGAAAGCTAGCATGCCAGCGTTGCAATGAGAGATCTTAGCAAGTGGAGGGCCGTACCCTTTCCTTGCCCTGCACCTCTCTTAATGGCAGTGGTTGTGTAAGCAATTTGCAGACTTTCATTCATACATGTGCGAGGTACACACAAGCCTGGAACCTTCAACCTTTCCTTTCCTCACCTCGTAATGTATGTGCTTCATGCACTCTGCTAGTGCCTTCTTTCTCAGCCATGACCCCAGCAGCAGGTTCTCTGCCTTGTACAGGGTCCACCACAGCACATCCTGCACACATGCAATAACGTATCATGGGGTCTGATCAATTGCACCAACTCAAGTGCCATCGTTCAGCGGTATGCGTGCTTCCAGCATTATTGTTCGCTACAAAAAGAGCACGAGCTGCAACGTAGTGACACGGGGCCTAATTAGATTCCTTAATAATTACTGTGACCTGCACAAGCTCAGTTGCACGCGTAATGGTTCACAAGGCGTCACAGAGCACAGGTTTGATGAGCCTGCAACTTGATTATGCTGTGCCTGCTCCATTGACCAGAACTGCACCAGGTCTAGCAACGAGCTTCCCAGAAGCTTGCTTGCTCACAACAGCGCCAAGCCTGCCCCAAATATGTATCATGCACGCACAAAGGCGCACCATCATTGCTGGCACACACACACACACACCTGCTTGCAAACATGCGTGATGATAACTCTGGATCAAAATGGGGGGGGGGTCTGTTACACAGAGCCTCAGCACGCTCTCACCTGAATTAAAGGGTGTGGGTAGTACAGGTCCTCCTTGGCCACTTGGTTGCGGGCTGCATTCCAATCGATGCTGTCATAGGGCACAGGGTAGAGCTCCTTTCTGTGGTGTGTGTATGTGTGTGTGTGCATGTGTGTGTGTCATGTGTCATGTGTCATGTGTGTGCTGGCATGCTGCAACTAAATTATGCTGCCTTTTGCACTCTTTCCTACTAAAGGGAGCCAAGCTGCACCCACCATGCTGGCCACAACGGTAAATACACATTTTGGCATGCAAGCATGCATGGATTGAACATGGACACATAATTGGCAACACGGACATGGATATCCATTGTAGCAATACACAAACGCACGAGAACACATGTGCACTCATTCGTGCTTTCACAGAGCCTGAACAAAATTGACACACCTGGCCGACCCAGGCCATACCTGATGGCAGCCGTCAAAGGCGTCTCTTTGCATGTGCCGCGCTTGCCATACACGTAGGACATAGGCAGATACACCTGCAGGTGCGTCAGTAGTGTTTTTAATGAAAGCATTGTTATACATGTAAGACACATGCAGATACACCTGTGATGCTATCAGCGTTCACGGGAGTTTGTGGATTGCATTGTACAGACTTTAAACATGCGGTACAATCAGCATCGTTGTCCTAGGGGAACACATGGGGGCATACAGTAACACATGCAGTGGCAGCAGCAGGTGGGGCGTGGGGACACGCATCAGGAGCAAGGCATGACTGTGTCACATGCAGTTTGACAGCAGCTTATCACGAGTTAATACTTCTTATTCCTGTATTTGTTGCTTGGGGTGATCTTGTGGCTGCAAAACATTGAGAATACGTGGCTAGTTTGCGCACAACAAAACAACCGACTCATATCTCAAACCTAAACTGCCCAAATGTGGAGTGAGTTTTCCACTGAGTCTTCCACCAACAAATTCTGCATTTGAGCATTTTGTCAGGGGCCACCCACCATGCTGCAAAGGCCAGCCAGCCAGCAGTTTAACTACCACAATGGTGGATGGACTGAGTGCAGTTCAATTACAACCAGTGTTGTGCTTATACGCCGTATCTCCATTTTCAGACCGTATATACGGTACGGTTACGGTACGGTACGGTCCAAAACCGTATAATACGGTCAAAATGAAAATACGGTACGGTTCCGGTACGGTACGGGAAACCGGTCAACCGTACAAGCTTGCATGGCCACCCGGTCTGAGGCGCGTGCCCACCCGCCACTCGAAAATTTCCGTCCCAACAACTATCATTATATTATACTTATAGTTAAGGAATGAAACAAAGATGAATAGAGGCCCAACACAAAAGAGGCAAAGGCAGGCTTTGGGGGAGGCCAGCCTGCCTGACCCCCAAAGCCTGCTGAGGGCCCCTGCATACCCCCTTGCAGCAGGCCTTCAAGTGGGCCAGATTCAGAAGCAGGCAAGGGTAGAGCCTTCGAAACAGTGTGGGCTTACTTAGCTATTTGCAGAGCTGAAACAAAGCTCAATTTTAATTTTTTTACTGATGCTTTCAAAGTTTGGACCGTACCGTACGCCGTACTGTATTTTACCGTAGATACGGTCTAAAACCAAATAAATACGGCTGTACGCCGTATTTCCGTACCGTACCGTACACCGTAGTGGCACATCACTGGTTACAACCCACGCATACATGGGCAAGGCCACTGTCACACCCACCATGCGGCAGTGGCACCAGAAGCGGCCAGGGTGCATGTACCCGATGCCGGACAGCTTGGAGAAGGGCAACAGCCACATCTCTGGGGGCATTGGGTTCAGCCCATCCCAGGAGTGCACGCCCAGCACAGCCAGCCAAAACTTGCCCCAAGAGGTCACCCAGTGCGCGCCGCCACGTGCATGGATCTGCAAAGCAAGGTGGAGCACGTGGTCAAGGCTTAAAAATGTCAACGTCAGTCGCTTGTGCGCTGGCAGGCGTGAGTGTCACCCCAATGCTGCAACGTGCAAACAACAAATAATAAAACCTAGACATACGGGTAATATAAAGGTGTACGAGTGCACATGTGGACTGATTCATACAGGCTGGATTGACTGCGAGAGGCACTGGATGCACTTGTTTCTTATGTCAAATTGGTAATATGCAAGCCCTTTCTGTTCCTCCTCTGTTACATGTAAGCGCCACACTCTTACCCAGGCCCTTCCCCTTTTGCACATCTCATCATCTGGTTCCACCCCCAGCAGTCTAGCAGACACATAACTGCGAGAGGAGGAACGTGGAGGAAATTTGAGTGAGGTTCTGCCATGAAAGCAAAACACAGGAAACGAGCTGGTAGATACATACATGCGACCCACGCATACAAGACATGCGTCAGCTGGTGGTATTCTGATATACTGCAGAATTGAGAGCTATCAGCTCGGCGAGTGACGAAGGATTCTGATAAAACGCTGACTGGCCTGATCTCTCTTAATGTAACACGTGTGCCAGCACGTGCGTGTTTGAGAACCTACTTGAGCGCCGTGCCGAACATGGTGGACGTGCCCTCAATGTGCAGCCCGTAGCCACCATCCTTGTTCTGGTGGTTGCGCATGTAGCGGATGGCCTCCTGCTTGTGTGCAGGCGAAAACACACGGTCCAGCACTCCGGTGGTGTAGCACGTGATGAGCAAGCCGGGGAGCAGGAACATTGGACCACCGTAGTCCCCTGGCCAGTGGCCGTCCTCCTGCTGCAGGCCCTCGTAGAAGG
>Ga0307947_1000826_pt1:17500-23276 | contig 23276 bp, 13 predicted proteins | sample OrgLakmetagen232_FD_201840 | JGI IMG/M metagenome (GOLD analysis project Ga0307947, IMG submission 201840) | Saline water microbial communities from Organic Lake, Antarctica - #232 | ecosystem: Environmental > Aquatic > Non-marine Saline and Alkaline > Saline | place: Antarctica...
GGGCAACTTGTCTCAATCTGAGCACATGCTCGGGTAGCTTATAAAGTCAGCATCAGTTTGAAGCTAGGTTGGGTCCAATTTGATGAAGTGACGTGTGAGTAGTTGACCTTAAATGCAGAAAGAATTGACCCCAAAGAGCAAAAACGACTGTTCCTGCTAGGATTTGAGCCTAAGTCTGGGGTGTCCAATTCGAACTACAGTTTTGCACCGTAATGTAATACACGGAGATACGGCGTTGACACGGCGTATAATATCTTTCCATTTTTGATACGGAAAATACGGAATACGTATACGGAACCCCCCCTGTATTATAGTGCGTATATACCGTACTGTATAATACCTATAATAATATTATGCGGATCTGGCCCACCCTAAGAATCACGCATTGCTGCTGTACAAAGCAGCAGCTTCCCTCTCGAGTTACATTGTATGAGCTTGATAGACTGTCCGGCAACATGTAAATAAGTCGGGAAAAAAAACTTTGGCCTTCCAATTAAGGCAAGAAAATGATGAATTCAATTATAAGCGCTTGAATTTGTACCACATCCTGTGATCCTGTATAGGATTGGTATTCACACCATTTCAAGCTAGCTTGACTAAAACGTGTTAACTTCTCTTTTTTCCAGCAATTGGACGCCGGAGGCTTTGAGAACGATACCGAGCTGTACCAGGCCAAGGTCAAAAGCTTTGCACAAAAGCGTTACGGGGAGAAGGGAAGCAGGGGATAGCTCAGCGCACAGAGTATCAAAAGCTTCGACTTCAAATTGCTTGTGTCTTTGGTTGTCAACACTGGGCCTTTTACCCTTTAAGCTGGTTAGCAGATTTTTGAAGAAAGGAACATAGTTACCGTCTTCTTTTGTGTTCTTTGTGTGTGTGTGTGTGTGTGTGTGTGTGTGTGTGTGTGTGTGTGTGTGTGCGTGCGTGTGTGTGTGTGTTTGTATGTGTGTGTATGTGTGTGTGTGCGTGTGTGTGTGTGTGCGTGTGTATGTGTGTGTGTGAATGGTGGACCCCAATTCGCACGCAGCCAAGACATTTTGTTTGCCTCCTGATGAACAAATTTATTCCCTTGAGGTCACATCACCTTGTAGCTTACAAGAGGATTTCCAAGCTCTATATTGTTTTTTATCACTGCGTATGGTGCCGTTCTAAGAAGCGGCTTATCATCCTTTTTGACGTTACTTTGTGCACACAGCAAATTTCACTCGGCAATTTACTTCTGGTCTTGACTCTGAAAGAGCTAGGAAGCTTACCTTGTAGCTTCCCCTGTGCACCTTGTCAACTTTGCTGCTTATTTAGGTAAGAGGTTACATCGCTATATATGCCTCTGGGGGGCATCTGAGCGGAAGCTTGGAAAAAGCCTGAAACCAAGCCAAAAAGATCCTAGAAAAAATCAAGGGAAAAGGGCTAGGCACTCAACCACAAAATAGGCCACACCAGATATACCTGGATGGTTCACAAAAGTCATCAAACAAGTTGTGCTATCCTCATACTGAGGTGGGAAGACCAGCTGGCGGTGCTGTGTGCAAAGGCTGACATGATGTTCATGCGGATAGTCCAGCAGAATGTGTTTCTCATCCTGAACAGTGTGCCAGTCACATTTGTCACAGATCCTGAGCTCACAAGGCCTTCTATTCTTGATATGACGCATGCTTTGGACCAGAAAGTTATGGCCAGATAGACGAAGGCGAGAAAGAGCACGGCTGAGATTGCTGGAAATATCCAGGCGAAGGTAGACAGGTAACACAGGCTTATGATTAATTTTCTGTCATCCCACCAGCCAGGAGCAATCCCCAAAGGTATACCAAAGTGTGTGTGATGAGTCCTCATAATTCTGCTGGAATGGTGATTATCATGTGGTGTCAAATTATCAAGTTCTCTCCAGCTCCTGATGATATGTTCGCGCAAAGTGAGCTCAAACTGTTTTATAATAATAGACTCACGAGATCGTATGGCATTCAAAAGTTGCTGAGACGTAGGGAAATCATGTGAACCTGGTAAGTCCAGTATCACTTCTATGAGTAAACTGTTCCAGAATCGTATGATGTACTAAACCGATAGATATAATGGGCATCTGACCTGTTTCGCGAAGCACGCAGTGAGTATCATCAGTACTTTTCTTGACACCCAAGAGACTTTTCAGGAATCCCAGGTGAAGGACATGTGTTGGGGTAATTTCTGAGGAATCGTTGTCAGAGAAGATGTGGCCCATATTTGACAACCGTACAGACCAGCTGTCAAAGCAAAGACCTGGAAAAGCCATAGCATTGCATTTCTTGTGCTTGATACCCTTGCTGTCACCGATTCTGTAAACTCTGGCAATGGCAGGCCTGAATTTGTCTGCCATCTTCTCAGCAGCTGTGAGCATACTTTCATCACGAGTAAGAGTGATTTCAAGGTATTTGAATTCTGTGACATGTTCCAGAGGTGTGACGTCGTGAAGGTGGGAATCGCAGAGTTGCTCCTGCTGAAGAAGACCATGACTTTTGTTTTGTCAGTGCTGAGCTTGAGCCCTCTAAAACGTGTATAGTCATAGAATTTGTTCAGTTGGAGTTGCAAATTTTCAGCCGTGTTTGAAGTGAGAGCAATGTCATCATCATAATCACAGTGAGGGATTTGAACTGAATCCAGGGCAGTGGCAGCACCTCTCTGTACAGTCAAGAATCTGTCCATGTCATTGTTATAAAGGGAGTACAGAAGGGGACTCAGAGGGCAGCCCTGTTTCAAGCCTCTGTTGGGCGCAACCTGCTCAGAAATTTTGTCGTCATCAAAGAGAAGGTATAGGCATCCTGTGTACATGGTTTGAATGATGTCTCTCAAATGCTGCGGAGTCTTAATATTTTGCTGCTTATATAGTCCGCACCAGACGCATCCTCCTTTCCAGCGACACAATCATTGACTCACGTTAGCCAGTTTCAGGCCAAGCAAGCCAGCAATAAAAAGAAACAAGAAAAAACTACCCAGGCAGTGAAAGCCACTCCCCACATTAATTAAGGAAACGGAGCCACTTGGGGAAGTCAGGAACCACGGGCTGCTGGCTTGCAATGCTTGCAGGAGGCCCTGAATAACATCATGGTTGATGGGTTTGCGTCAAAGGAGATGGGTGGATGTGTGTACTTCAACAAGGCTTGGCTGGAATACAATTTTACCACGGCTGTCCGAGAGTCTCGCACCTTTCCTGCAGCAATCAGAGGCAGCAGCACAGACACGCTGATTCAGGCAGGTGGAGCTTACAAATCACTTTGCTTTCATTTGTGACAAACACACACATACTCACACACACACAAATACACACACTCGATCAGTTATTCACTCTATTACCTGTCGTTTATTGCAGTACCTTAACCATAAGAAGAAAATATACCTTGACCATAAGAAGAAAATACACAGGCAAGATGTTGAGGTCAATCCAACTAGCGGGGGCTTCCAATACATAGCCAAGCGTTACACTTCTGAGCTCGGCAAGAAATCCTCAGCAATGGTGAGAAGATCTCCCAATTATAGTCGATATAACGAAGATGAGACTAGTCTATGCTACAGTTCCTAAAGTCTAAAAAACCAACCTCATAGTTTTGGGTATAGCGACTATTTCTTAGATCCCCTTTTGCTTATGGAGCTGTGAACAAAGCTGACAACTTCGTGAAGGCTTTTTCATTTGTAAAGGAAAATAAGGTCATTGCATTGCTTGCTCACTAAGGTGAAAAGTGCGCACGGGAATGTGTGTTACATGGGAATATGTGCTGACTGCCTACCACTTTTTCAATTCTTCACCTGTTGCCTTGTGTAAACCAAGATTGTGATGGAAGGCGAGGGCTTGGGGCCGATGCCCGGGGCACGACCCCAAAAGAAGGCAGGGAAAAGGCTAGCATCTACGCAATACTAATAGAACAGTACAATGCGTCAGCGCTCGCCTTCACCGATAAGTGGGTGAACACTTTTTATATTGAGGACATACTAGCTTGGAGGATTTATTCAATTCTAGCGTTGCAAGCTGACCAGCCCACTTTCTAGCCCTAAAAAGGATAATAGAAACGAAACGAAAAGCTAAGCTAGTAGTGATAACATAGTAGTGATAACATACCACAAGGAGATCAACAGAGCACGTGTATCATTGTAGGTGCAACCGGCTTGCAAGGGGCGGAAACTTGGATGCAGAGGTCAGCACATCCTTTACACTCCAGTACCGCAGAGGACATACTCGTGAGGACGAGCATGCAGTCATCGTCGCGTCACATGCAGCGGCAGCTTTGAACGCTGCTTTTGAGACAGGGACAGAGGAGATCATGGCCACTCTGTCGCAAGTTGCAACGATGGACACCAAGGTATGGCACGTGTTTTTTTTATCTGTTCGAGTACCGCTGCACGTATGGTACGGCCTTCACACACTCCCTACTCTCGCTCCTCATTGTCATCAATTTCAAAGTATGGTTGCAATAGGGAAGGCTAACTAAGTAAAAAACAACAGTTGTTTACAATTAGGTATAGCAAAGTAAGCCAAGGACATTAAAAAGGTGCACTCCAATTGGTCATTCTCTTTGCTCACAAACATGGTGATAATGTAAAAAAAAACGTAATGCTAGCGTGCACCTTGTTCTACGGGTTCTATGCTAAAGTTCGCTGTAGGCTTCGTCATTACACCAAGGCTGCCGTGGAGGGAGATCAAAAGCAAAGACACGCTGGAACCAAAAATGGGCTGCAGGCCCTCATAAAAGCAAAACAACGCAAAGAAGCAAGCGGCAAGTCTGCAAGTCAGATCCAAGCAAGCTCAGATGCGAACACCCACAATTCAAAGCACAAGCTGAGGGGGGGGGGTGGGAAAAACAACCCGAGCAAAAGCAAGGCATAAAAAGAATGCCTAAAACGAGAGTACACAGCACTTTATGCAAAGTGCCTGCCAGATCTCAGCCTACGCTCACTACGCAAAAACTCCAGTTCTACAGCTGAAGCAGAGAACTGATGATTTTTTATCTTTGCGTGGACACTAATTATATACAATAAACCACCATGCTGCTGATTATGCGCGCACACGGGAGTTGCTGACATTTTCTATTAGCCAAAAATGTGTATGTTTAGTTTGAGCAGGCACATTTTATAATTTCAGGATGACATACCTGCTAAATATGTTGTGCAGATCCACATGCGCTTGATTAACCCTGCCCTTGACATGGCCAAAGTGGGTCCAAGCACGAAGGGGCATTAAGGACGTTTGCTGCTGACCTGTTTGAGGAGATCTTTTACACGGCAGACAAGACGATGACCAACCTGCCTTGTTCCACGTGAGCAACAACTGCACCATTGTCTTGACAGACATGTGCAAAAATGCTGTGTTGATGCTCTTGAAAACCACAAATGTCCAGCTCACAACCTACCCCGAACCTTAGCATGGTTTTAGCTGGATGAGGACAGCCTAAAGAGCTTTCAGTCCCTTGTAAGTCTGCCGCTAATTTAAGTGTAAGTTTATGAGCACGCTTTTGCTAATCAAGCATTTGCTCATCAAACTGCGCAATGATTTTGCACATATTTGCACATGCTATGTGAACGTATGCTAATTAGAGGGAGCATTTATCATGTCGTTGCAGCATACACAAGTTATTCCTACTTGTGCAATTTGTCAATTACCAAGTTCATTTCTTTTAATTGCAGCCAGCGCACCTTACGGACAGCCGCCACAACAAGGCTAGCGCAGCACAACAGCAGAACTTAGAACTAGACGACGAAGTGCACAACGCTAACCTGGGTCAAAGGTACACAGAGAGCGAGGATTCGCAGGAGGGGGGGG
>Ga0307947_1000827_pt1 | contig 23261 bp, 25 predicted proteins | sample OrgLakmetagen232_FD_201840 | JGI IMG/M metagenome (GOLD analysis project Ga0307947, IMG submission 201840) | Saline water microbial communities from Organic Lake, Antarctica - #232 | ecosystem: Environmental > Aquatic > Non-marine Saline and Alkaline > Saline | place: Antarctica: Organic Lake...
CACACACACACACACACACACATTTACACGCACGCATGCACGCGCACACAGGCCTAGGCACGCACGCACACACGCACATAAGCACGCTCAGCTCAGTCTTGGTCCAACACTTTGGCCAGGGGACATGTTGTTCTACAGGCTTGCCACATGTCCACATGTGTGTGTGGCACAGAACCACAGGTATAGCGCTATATTTTGGACCTAAATACCGCCAGCCAATACACTTTTCTCTTCTTCATACATCAGGTTCCTCTTCAAAACAAACGTTCTCTTTCTCTATGCACTTTTCTCTTCTTCATACATCGGTTTCCTCTATTTCTTTTGTTTAGCCAGGTTTAGTTTCAGGCTTTTTCCAAACTTCCGCTGAGATGCCCTTTGAGGCATATATAGTGATGTAACCTTACCTTACCTTAAATACCGCCAGAGCCCGACAGAACCAAATTTCCGAATTGATTTTTTGCCAGGGAGCATTGTGCACGGTACCCTGCATGCCTTCCAAATCCGATGCCGAAATTCCTTCGCCAAGGGGGAGTTCTGGCAGATATAGCGGCTGAAATATAGCACAATGTAGCGCTATATCGCTATATAGCGCTATAGAAATGCCTCATATAGCGCTATACGCCGATCCCTACGTATATATACACTGTATGTATAGGATTCTAGCCAACCCTGCATACCTGCATACCTAATAGGCTGAGGTACAGCCAATGCCTCTCCTGAATGGCGCATTCAGGTTCTTGCAGCCAATACCATGTGTGCGCACACAATGCAGGGCATCAAGCGGCCTGACGGCTCCCTGCTGCTCACTGACCCAGCGCTGCACCATAGTACAGACATGGCTCTTTTTGGGGACACAAACATTGGCTACAAAGGCATTCAAGACTTCATGAACAACCACTCCTGTAACAGCATTTGCAAGGGGCTACACCTGAGCAATAGGGGCAGAGGGTGCGTAGAAAAAGAGTGTGTAGACAGCCTGGCATTTTGCGTGATAGGGCTAGGTCAAAGCAGTAGGGCTGGGACAAAATGGTAGGGCTGGAGTAAAGAGAAGAGCTGGAGTAAAGATTAGGGCTAGGGGCTAGGGACTTTTGTATGGCTAAGGCAAAATAGCAGGGCTTCACAGCGGTCATCCTTAGGCAGTAAGGAGAAATTTTTAGCTTTGTGCTTGCCTTGTATATGAGGCAGATTGCTTTTTTGTTAATCTATCTATTGGTCCCAGCAGCGGCAGGGATGCAGTGCCTGAGCAGTGTCTCCTATGCCTGAAAGTTTAAAGTAAGGCGCTCAAGGTAGTTTGCGTGATGAGCATGGCGCTCAATGCAATGCAATATTCCGTGCAATGTATGTGTCGTATTATTGTATGTGCTCAAGGTAGTTTGCGTGATAAGCATGGCACTTCCCATTTAAAACCTGCGCAAATTTCTTTCCCGCAGGAGACCACCACCTGAATCCAAGGACGAGCCAGTCCTCTTACAGGATGGGCGGAAGTACCGACCACCTGCACATGTCAAGCGTGTGAAAGTGGAAGACAGGTATCGTTTACACTGGACACTGGATGCAGAAGTTCATTATACTATCCTGCTTGTTAGAGTAATTAATCTATACTGAAGCTGTGCAAAGTTGGAAACTTGGCGGGATGCAGGTTTTCCTCTGTAGTCAAAGTTAAACAATTGTTGGATGGCTTACATCAGTGAGCTCCAAAGCTCTCTTTTTGCTGGCTGTGGCTGTGACAGCTTTACATTAAAACAACTCCATGTGCAGATGGAGGTTCCAAGGCGCCTCAGGTGGCCAGTACCTTGACGCATCAGTGCTCATTTTTGATGATGATTGCAATTTCATTGAGCACGTGGACTACAAGCAGCAAACGTGCAGCTCCTTGGGTGGCGCCATTCAGCACTCTGGCGACAAAATAGACCAGAACCTTGGTGTTGGCCTGCACACTGTGGACATAGACCTCAGCTCCTTGCCAGCAGGTATGTGTCAGGCGCTATTGTGGTGGCCTCCTCAAGACGTTACCAAAGCACTCGCGATTGTATGCAAGAGGTGAATGCTACGTCAGGGGACTACTATCATCTTTAGCAATGCCTCCAGCAGGCCTTAACTCTTTGTTGTCTCTGCCTGACTATTGTGTTTTGGTCATGAATTTGTTTGCTTGCTGAAGCTTCTTGCATGATCTGAACTGCTGTATGTTCTTGGTCATGGTTTTGTCCGCTTGGTAAAGCTTCTTGCGTGATCTAAAACGCTGTACTCGCAAGCTGGGATGGTTTCTGTGGCCCAAGCAAGACCTGTCCTTGCTCATAATAAGTTTGAGCCCAAAAGCGTGGTTGACCATACTGTGCTTTTCAGCAGGAAAGAGAGTTCAAGGGTTCAATCCTGGTAACTGCACTGATCTTATCCCAATTCCCAAATTATTGGTGCGTCCCTTTAAAACAGAGGAACCTTATGTGCATGCTCTTAGTCTTAGCCCTCAGTGTGGTTGAAAGCTGCAAATTTCATTGTTACATCCGTGCTACATGCCTGAGTTGCAGATTTTGCACACAGATCTTAGCACAGTGCTATGTTGCTTTTCAAATGCTAAAAGATTGCTTTGAGGCATGGATCATTCGTTTCATAATTCAGGATCCATACAAGGATTTTTATGGCAAACACCTTTTCCATTGGCAACCCAATGCACACCTTGTTTTACCATTAGGAAGTGGCACACGCCACCCTAACGCTCAACTGCAGGCACAAAAAGTCTAGAATCTAGTCCTTTGTGTACCCCCAGGAGTCTAAAAGCAGACAGCCTGTGGTGCAGTTATGCGTGATACTTAGGAAAGGTGCAACACGTGCTCTGTGTGTGCAGGCGTGAAGCACATTTTCCTCACTCTGAGTGGCTGGGACGGCAAGACATTGGATCTGATGCGCCAGCCCTTCGTCCGCATCAGGAACCCAGACATGAACAACAAGCTGCTGTGCCAGTACAACCTGGGCTCTAAGCACTCCAAGGAGGAGCTTGCACAGCACAGGAGCCTGATCATGTGCAGGATGACCCGGGGTGAAACTGGCTGGCACATATTTGGTGTGGGTAAGCTGGGGAAGCAGGGAGCAGCAGACGACTACGAGCCGCTCATCCAGAACTGCAAGAACGTGCTGGGTGTGTTTTGAGGTGCAAGAGCACCATGATTGGGGGCGATGTAATATTACGTAAGCACAGCATTGCTGGGTTTCAGCAAAGCGGTCCACCAGGGGGGACAGCGGTGGTTCCAATCTATTTTTGACAACCTCCAACAAGGGAGTGCCAGCTGGAGAGTAGTTTGTGTTTATTATATGCGCACACAACATACATGAAATAACTGTGCAGGCAGTGAATAACATGCTCCTCATATATCAAGGAAAGGAGACATTCAGTACTGAGAGCTATACAACTCTCAAAATAAGCTCAACGGGGATCAGGAGGGTTGTAGGCTTGGTGTCACGCCCAATTGTTGGCAGCAACGAATCGTGTGACAGAGCAGTTGGTTGGTTGACAGTTGAGAGTTTCAATATGTCTTGTTCAATAAGTTATATGGCCAGTCTTATTGATAACCTTTATCTTCTGGGTATGATGATTTTGGTAATAAATTGACAACATGCGAGCATCCTAAGAGGTACCATTAGAGGGGATCCTCAAGAGACCCTGTACCGTGTAAGGTCTCCAATTCTATTTGTTCGTTTAGTCATAGTAATATGTAACTACAATGAGGCTGAGAGGTCTGTCTGAGTCAATGGTCCCAGCTCCGGGAGAGTGCAGCAGAAACAAGCGTGGAAGCCAATCAGAGATGAGTGGCACTAGTATATACACATAGGTGTGTGTGTGTGTGTGTGTGTGTGCAGAGGGCGCAAAGGTATGAGCCAGAGAACTGGTAGAAGCATAGTAGGGACCACAACGTTGCAAACCCACTCCTCTGCTGGACCTTGGAGGCCTTTCTCGGTCCTAAGGCACATCTGTTAGTCGTTGTGCTGAGTCTTATACTTTGCGGTGACGGTGATTCGATCTGACATTGGCTTGAAATTGGCACTTAATAAGAGTTGTGTAACAGCTGGAAAGGGCATGTCTGGTATGGCACAAGCTCAGCAGCGTCCTAGGGACAAGTTCAGCAGCGTACCTGGCAGAATGCACAAGCAAACGGCTTGGTAGCAAGTTCTTAGACTATCTGAGTTGAGAACCAGGATCCAAGTCCTTGAAAGGCTCTGAGCAGTGAGCATTGACCATGGTGCCACCCATTCTCGGAAGGGTATTCCCGTGGTAGTTCTGGATCCGTGATGTTGACCTTTAGGCATACTATCTACTCAGCCATCCTCAGCACTGAGGCAACTGCCACCTTCATGTTCCTACCTTCTTGGAATGGATCCATGATAACAACCCTTACAACTCCTGACAGCCTATCCTCACCTGCGCTAGAAACTGGGGACAATCCCAGCTAATAATGAGCTCACCTACGCTACCCCTTAACTCTCATTCCTGGAGTAGCCAAGGAATTCATCTAGCCCAGGCTTCTTGGAATTTGCATATCATAGCTGTCTGGAACACAGCTGCGCGGCTACACACCTGAACAGCCACAATCCTACAGGCTGCGGAATCAGTCCAACCTACAGGCTGCGGAATCAGTCCAATCCTACAGGCTGCGGAATCAGTCCAAACCGGGTCTCATGCTCAAGGTTGCTGACTGGAATTCCTGGACCTGCTATATATATAATGATGGTATGTAGCTGCCATATCGATCCAAGAAGGCAAACAAGTTATTGGGGCAGGTGTCTACCACCCCAGTACGGGAAACTCTAGATTGGTTGAAGTTAATGGTGCTGGTGTAACCAACACCATAGGGAGAGCGGAGCTGGCAGCTATAGCTGCTGCACTTACCAATGATCATACCCATATTGCCACACACAGTCTTACCTCACGCAACCAAACGAGGAAACAAGTGTTGCACCCAGAGAAGCACCGTCACCATGTCCAAGGAGACATTCTCAGAATTCTCTCTAATACCATCCGTTACTCTCAATCCCACATCTTCCTTGATAAGGTCAAATCTAGCGCTGGGATCGCAGGAAATGAATGTGCAGACGCCCTTGCCAAATACCAAGCCTGCCACAGCAGTAGTCTCCCAGCTGAAACAACAATCCGCATTGCAGGCCCTGGTGGCAAGCAATCCCTTCTTTGATACAACCTGGCTAGCCCTTGAAGAAATTAATCAGCAAGGATCTAGCACTGAAGCTCCTCAGTACGGCACCAGATTGACTTACCTTCCAAATCTTCAAGCTGCATTAGAATCGCACATGCACTCAAACCATAGACTGGGTTATGCCAACTCAAAAACAGGGTACTAGTCTTCCTACCAGAGTCTACTTCCACACGTACACAAAGGCATTAGCAACGCATTTTGGAACATGTCCATTCTCTCCCTTCAAATGAAACGCAATGTCTTTCATTACCACACAGGCACCCTTTTCAATCAGAAATATGTCCGCTTCAAAAAGTCCACTAGCCTTCAGTGTCCATTTTGTCAACAATCAGACAGTGCTCTTCATAATCCCTCAGGGTGTCAACACATTATCATCTCTGGCATGACCACTAAATGCCGCAATGTTGCCTGCAAACTCATCATGGAAGCCATCAGCAAAGGCTCCTTGGCAGGTTGTATAGTTCATATAGATGCTGGCAGCACTGAACATTTTGCCCAAAAATTCTTCAAATTCCTGAGCACACTAGGACTTTACCCACTTGGCTTTTTGATGCTCGTTTATTTGTCAGAGATAGGCTTAATTCCAGTCGCCCTGATGCTATTTTGGTTACTTACCTACTAACTCTGAACCACCTTCCACTCCCCACTTGCAACAGGTGCAGCATGATAGATCTCATGGACAAGTGCGCAGAGCTCACGAGCTTAACACTAGAAAGAAAAAGAAAAGAAAAAGGAAAAGAAAAAGAAAAGACTCGGCTGGTAGTGATGACACAGCCAGCATGATTAAGGGAGTTCAACGCTAATAAGAGGGAGATACACCGCATAGAAGTGAAGTATTGTGAAGACACTAGGCCTGGACACCAGCTGGAGGCCTCAACAAACTTGCTCTCAAGGTCTCGGTCTGGAGCAGGGGGCTGCCAGCCACCCTCCGGATCCCCACTAGTTTTCCCTTTCTTTTGGTGGGGGAGACTCACGGCACTTCGGGCCAATGTGTCTCCTTTTCCTGAATTGATGCAGGGAGTGTTTTGCTGACGTAGTTTATCTTTTCTTTCTTCTTTTCTTTTCCTATCTATTTCCCTTTTTCCCCGTTACAGTCTGTTTTCAGTGTGCTGGAAGGTACCCGCACCAGACCCATCAGCCCAACGTAGTGGCTGCCGGTCCTTAATAATCTAATATAATCTTGAAGACTATGAAAAACACACATCAATCCTTTTGCGGGCACTGCACATCTAGCCAATTATTTGATCTGACGGTAATATCAAGGGTTTTGATTTTCACACAACTTGTTGATTTCTTTGTTGGGATCTGCCAATTATGCCAGGCTGGAGGTCTTTCTAATCTAAACTAAATTCTTAATGTGGGGAGTAGTGTTCACTGCCTGCAGATACTATATGTAACCCAATACATATGTAGATCGTCTTAAGAAGTTAGAGAATACGTAAATGCACTAGATAAAAGCAAGCAGCTTGCGCTATCTCTGACTCTTTAAAGTAGGGATGCGTGGCCGCCCACTGGCACACGCTGTCCAGTTGCATGTGAGCTCTCCATCAGCTTTTCCGTAAAACCCATGTTGCAGCAAAGTTGTGCCGGTGAGGGTGGTGCCCTTCTTGCCGTGCATCACGACATCTGCCAACACCTGCCGCAACCCACCCTGCGTGTGCACGAGAAAAGAACATACGCAAGCAGAGATAACACCACAAGCATAGAGACATTGCTTTCAGACAGCAAAGTACTCACGCTACCAGGCGGATTGAAACACGCGACCCCGAAGCCTGAAGTGTGTGGCCTGACCATGAACCACTAAGCTTTCGGTCGAACACAATATGTACAGTTTAGAAATATTGCCAGTACTAATTAAGCTTCCTGAGCTCAGTCTTCTTCCTGACAACGATTCAACAATGAACAGCGATTCCATTTCCAAGAGTCTGCGCGTTCGGCATAACATGTCTTTTGCACTTTGACCTGCCAAGGAACTTCCAAACCCTGAAACATCTTCTACTATTTATCACTAGACCGTTAGCCCTCTCCTGCAAAAAAAAAACCAGTTTTTGCATATAAAGACATGCAGCAGTCAGCAGAAATGAAAAATTTACATCTGCGAACTGACATGTTGCTTGTACATAGTCCAAAGCAACATCCGTACACAGAGGAAACAGCAAGGGTGGTACACCTGTGCAGAAGGGATGACGATCCTATGGAAACATGGTACCTGCATGAAATTTCTGCACTCAAACCCTCGACTACCCGCACGCCACTCACGCTCAAACCCACCAACACACATGCCACCCCCCCTTTCCCCAATATGGACGTACACACACACACACACCCCCCCCCGCATATCCACAGACACACGCGCATACTCACAGACACACGCTCACACACACACACACACCCGCATATCGACAGACACACACGCATACCCACAGACACACGCTCACACGCGCGTACCCACAGACACACGCTCACACTCACACACACATACACACACACCTGTGTAGCTGTAATCCCAGCAGGCACCATAAACGCAGCGCTGAACGCCACAGGCCCCTTTGCTAGCAGGGCGATCATCCTGCTGCCCTCTTCGTTGCTGCTTTGCAGCTTCCAGCACAGTTGGTGCTTGGAACCATCCAGCGTGGCTCCCGGGGGAGATACACGCAGGGGTAGCTCAAATAGGGGGGCAAAGTCAAGCTTGATCTCCACCTCTGTGAAGTGTGAAGGGACAAGCGGTACAGTCAAGAGGAGAAATGTGAAGTGTGATGTGTGAAATGTGAAGTGTGAAGGGACAAGCGGTACAGTCAAGAGGAGAAATGTGAAGTGTGATGTGTGAAATGTGAAGTGTGAAGGGACAAGCGGTACAGTCAAGAGGGGGAATGAATTTTGAGGAGCCGCATGCAGGAACAGCTCAAAAAAGGGTCAAAGACAAACTCGATCTCCAGCTCTAAGTGGTGCACATGAGGCACTGGAGGTGACTTAGAGTATCACGTTCTAAGGGATATAGAATATGTTGAGTTTTTGAACAGATTCATTTTTTTTTGCTTGGTAGGTTTTAATGCTCTATGGCATTCGGCGTACAACATTTTTTTTTGCTTGGTAGGTTTTCATGCTCTATGGCATTCGGCGTACAACATGTGCGATAACCCAAGAGGTCCAGCTTCTCCTGCTGCGCGTGACAATTGACGGGCTTCAGAAAATCAAAATGTTGGTTTTAAGGCACGTTTTGTTCATTATATATAATTGTTTTTCATGATTGTTTAATGAAAGCGTGTCGTACGACTATTTGTGCGTGCTGCAGACATTCAGCACTCATACAGCAACCAGCGTGTTCACACATAGAGTTACCAAACACAAGGGTGCACAAGCACACAGCAGCAGATAGGGTGCACAAGCACACAGCAGCAAACAGGGTGCACAAACACACAGTAGCAGATACGGTGCACAAGCACACAGCAGCTAATAGGCTGCACAAACACACAGTAGCAGATACGGTGCACGAGCACACAGCAGCAAATAGGGTGCACAAGCACACAGCAGAAAATAGGGAGCAAAAACATACAGCAGCAAATAAGGTGCACAAACACATAGCAGCAAATAGGGTGCACAAGCACACAGGTGGGTAGCACTGCAAGCCCTCCCTCACCTGCTGGCTGCATGGGCCCGCTCAGCTCTTGAGCTATCTGCAGAGACAGACCTACGAGGGCCCCTGTTTGCATGGCCTCTTCTCCCACGGACTCTAAGGTACCCCCCACTGCAATCTGCAGGGGCTGGGGCACAGGGGCTCGGACAGCAGGGAGGGTGTACCTGTGAGGCGTGTGTGTACGTCACAAACTCTCTGTTTGTAACATAACATGACGGCGGCATACATGAGCAGCAGGGAGGATGTACCTGTGAGACGTGTGTGTATGTCACAAACTCTCTGTTTGTATGTTGTATGTTGTATGTTAAGCTTACTTTTGAGCAGTGGCGGCCACATCAGTTGCCTAATCCACATCATATAAGCTAGTTTGTGCAGCGATAGGGGCTGACCATCTGTACATAGTCCTTAACACCACATAAGCTCACTTGAGCAGTGGCGGCCACATCAGTTGCCGTGCGTTGGCAAGGTCCGCAGTGAAGCCAGCATCACTGATGCTCACTGAGGGCGGCCATCCAGGCTTCACCTCTCCTGGGTGCACCCACACAGCCTGCAAGCCACACGAGTGCACGCAACACACATGAACACACAAGCTAACTCCTGTGCAAAACGTGTGTGTCATCGAAAAGGCAGCCATCCAGGAGGCTTCCCCTCTGTTGTTGCCTGCTGCTGCTGCTGCTGCTGCGGCAGCGTGTAAGACACATGCAGGTAACAAGCAATGCCTCTACTTCACGCACACACGCGCGCACACACATACATACATACATGCACACCACACCACACAATCTGCTTGCCTGCAATGCGTGTTTGACCGCCTGGCGCGGAGTGCTCTCTTGAGGTGCCTGCTGCTGCAGCTCCTGTGCCAGCTGCTGCTCAAGTGCTGCCGTAGCTGCTTGCTGCTCCTACAGGTGTGTGCGTGCGTGTGTTTGTTTGTGTATGTTGTGCACGTGTTCGATATGTGTGCATTGTACGTGTGTGCTGCGTGTTTGTGTGCGTGTATACAGCAATCTTTGTGACATGCGCTGCGCATCATGACAGCGTTTACATGACACTCTTTACATGACACTGTTTACACGACATTGTTTACATGACACTGTTTACATGACACTGTTTACATGACACTGTTTACATGACACTGTTTACATGACACTGTTTACATGACACTCTTCACATGACACTGTTTACATGACACTGTTTGCATGACATTGTTTACATGACACTGCTTACATGACACTCTTTACATGATACTGTTTGCATGACACTATTCCACCTGCCGCCTCCTCACCTGCATGCCCTTCTGCTGCGTCTCTCTGGCGAGCGTCTCACGTCGTGCCTGCGCTTGCTGATGCATCTGGTCGAGCACCTGCTGCTGCTCGTGCGTGGGGGGCAGGTGCAGGCCAAAGCCGACCACAGGCACCTGTTTGTGGCACATGTGTGGTGGTGTATGTAGATCGGCAGGCACCTGTCTGTGGCAGCTGTTTGTGGCACGCGTGTGGCGGTGTGTAGAGATTGACAGGCACCTGCTTTTCGCACATGTGCACATGTGTGGTGATTTAAAATACAGCAGGTGCCCATTTGTAGCAGCTGTTTGTGGCACGTGTGTGGTGGTGTATGAAAAGCAAAAGGCTTCTGTCTGTGGCAGCTGTTTGTGGCACATGTGTGGTGGTGTACGGAAAACAGCACACGGACGGTGCTAGGTATATGGCATGTTGCGAGTATCTAGCTGTTCTGATGCTTGGGGCCAGATACGTGTGGATTTCAGGGACATGTGGATTTGGGTGGACTTGAGGGGCATGTGGATTTGATGGACATGTGGATTTGAGGAACATGTGGACTTGAGGGACATGTGGATTTGAGGGACATGTGGATTTGAGGAACATGTGGACTTGATGGACATGTAGATTTGAGGGACATGTGGATTTGAGGGTCTTCTGATGTTTGGGGCCAGGTTCATGTGGATTGGAGCCCACCGTAATACAAAAAACGGATGATATGTCTGGAAGACTGAATCATGACAAAAGGCACGGCTTGTCATGCCGCGGTTTATTGTCCACCGACAACGAAATGAGAACGACATCAGGATGAGGCAAGGTACGCACCCTTACATGTCAAGGGACTCAAAACATGACGCTACTCGTGCCATGGTAAAGCACTCATGAAAAGCATATAGGTAGTGTAATCTATAAAAACGATTTTAAGTTGGATTATCTATGAACTCTCCCCATAGGTATGAGAGAACGGATATCACAGCCGGGAAAACTAACGAGAAAAGGTTTGTTGCATGCATGCACGGGCTGTTCAGATCGTGCGTGGGTGCATTGTGCAAGGCATACTATCCTATATCCTATTTCCTATTACTAACAACACATGCTTAAAAGTAAAGCATTGAGCTGTCTTGCTGCCGCCGCTGCTCACATGAAAATGCTGGCTGCTATTGAAAACGACCGCAGGCAGCAACAGAGCATATCCCATGCTTTTAAAGGCATCTTGACAAGTTTCCGGGATGCCACATCAAGGGGGCAAAGTCCCATAAGGGGGCAAAATAATGGACAGGCCTTCGCACGCTCTAGCTCCAACGCACCACACTGTACTTAAAATGCCTCGCACACTGTAGGCCCACGCGATGCTCCCTGTACGGGATGTGGCACGCTCCGAATTTATACACATGCACACATACATGCATGCATACACGCATGCACATACACATGCATACATACTTGCATGCATACATACATACACACGAGTGTGTATACCAACATGTACAATAAGCCTGCATGTGCAGCACATATGCACACACACCTGTGGCTGCATGTCAACAAGCTCTGTGGCCCATGCCACGGAACCACTGAAGCCTACATGCGTGACCATGCTGCCCTCCACCTGTGGTGTGTGTGTGTTTGTATGTGTATGTGTCTGTGTATGTGTGTGTTTGTGTGTTTGTGTGTGTGTTTTGTGCATATCTGCATCATTTGACATATGAAAGTGGCAAGCTTGCTGGCAGGTCTTTGTGTCTAAGCATTCATGTGCATTTGCACTTGAGGCAAGCCAAGTGCTTCCCGGCACATCTCGTGAGATTCAAATGTAAGTGCTGTGTAGGTATATGTCTGCACAACTAAAGCAAAACCACAGAAATAAAGTGCCTTGTATGTGTGTGTGTGTGTGTGTGTGCACGGGCACAGGATTTTTCAGGTGCGACGATGCTTGTGTGCACAAGCGCAGGACATAAGTGCTGTGTGCGTGTGTGTGTGTGTGTGTGCTTTGAAGCTCGTTTGCTCTGCGCATGTGCTACCTTGGCCCGCCACGTTATGTGTTGCCAGAAAATGTTGCAAAACACAACGTGCTTGCATGCGTGTGTTTACGTGTAACCATTGTGTGCGCTCATGAGTTGCAAGGTTGGTGTGCTACACAAGCATTGGTGCTACCTTGGCTCGCCACGTTTCGTGTAGCCGGAGAAGGGGAGCTGGAGGTATAGGGGGGGGAGGGGGGGGTGGGGGGGGCAATGGGGCCAACTCCTCCTTAACGAACCCAAAGGGATCGTCCTTTTTCTGCGTGTGTGTATATATGTGTGCGTATGTTTGTGTGTGTGTGTATGTGTGTGTGTGAGTGTGTGTGATATGCGCACATTAGTGAACATGTGAGGGTTTGTGCATCTAAGCGGCAATAAAAAAAAGCGGAAAAAAACCTAACCCTCACCTTCTTGTCGTCTTGCTTCTTCTTGCCTTCGCCAGACCCGCCAAACATGTCGTCAAGCTGCACGGCACGGCATAGCACAGCGATTGCTCATTCTTCATTTCGTCACCCAGTGAGTGCAGCCTGTTTCTTGTTGGTCACATTCACCAAATTGACACACACACACACAGACACACACACACACAGACACACGTAGTGCATAAGGCAACACAGTCAAGCGCTTGTGCACTCGGCAAAACATGACACATTTGTGCAAAGGGCGACAGTGTAACTCAAGTCGCGACACCCCCTTTGTGCCTCCCGGTGTCCCAGCCAGCTTAATTGCGACCTACCAGATGCATCATGCATCACGCACCAATATTTCACGCGCACACAATCACACGCACACGTGCACTCACATCTACACTTATACCCACACCCACACCCACCCACCCACCCTCACCCACACCCACACCCACACCCACACCCACACCCACACCCCCATATCCACACCCCAACCCACACCCCAAGCCACACGCACGATGTATACCCACCATATCTCCCAATGACCCCGCCTGCTTTTGAGCCTGCAGCTGCAGCGCTGCCATTTGGCTGTCATACCCCGGACCCTTCATTGTGCGCGGCCCCACCTGTGTGCGTGTGTGAGAGTTGGCGTTTGTGTGTGTGTGTGTGCGCGCGTGCGTGCTGGCGTAATTGTGTTAGACTGTTTGTATGCGTGTGTGTTTTGTGTATGTGAATGTTGATGTTTGTATGCAGTATGCAACCAAGCTCGTGAGCTTGCAGTTAATTGCACCTACGCATACGGTGACTCAAAAGTGCATTTGATGCGTGGCTGTAGGCTGAGGAACAACTTGGTAGGCTGAGGAACAACTTAGTAGGCTGAGAAGCAACTTAGTAGGCTGAGGAACAACTTAGTAGGCTGAGAAGCAACTTGGTAGGCTAAGGAACAACTTGGTAGGCTGAGAAGCAATTTAGTAGGCTGAGGAACAACTTGGTAGGCTGAGAAGTAACTTAGTAGGCTGAGGAACAACTTAGTAGGCTGAGAAGCAATTTAGTAGGCTGAGGAACAAGTTAGTGACTCTACATCCCCACCTCAAAGCCCGGCAGGGCGCGTAAGTTGCGTAGAGGGTCTTCCGTATCAATGGCTTCAGGAACACCGGGCAGGTTGGTGCTGGCCACATCCGCGATGGTGCTGTGGGTAGACACGTGCGTGCATGTGTTGCATGTGTGGTGTGTGAACGAGTGTATGGTTTTCCTATGTGTGCGTGTGTGCGTGTGTGTGTATGCGTGTGTGCGTATGTGCTGCGTGTGTATGAGTGTATGAATTGCCTATGTGTCTGTGTGTGTGTTTGTGTGTGTATATGCGTGTGCGCACATATGCAATTGTGTGTGTGTGAAGATCACACACGAGTTGGAACCACGGCACCCGTAGAGGGCTACGGACATTGAATCCATGCTGTAACTGGCTTGAAGATACCCCAGACAGGCTCCTGCCTTACATGGTATTTGTGATGGTGCAGCAGATGATCACGTGTGTTGAAATGTGGTGCAGCAGATGATTACGTGTGTTGAAATGTGGCATTCAGAGGCAATTGAGTGTGCGCCACGCAAACCATGCCCTGCGGACTGTTTCGCATGAAATATCCAACCCCCTACCTCACCCAGACAAACTTAATTCCCCCCTACATACTGTCACGGTCACACGTGTTTGATCAACTCCCACCAATCTTTTGACCTTCCGGCAGGCACCACCGGTTGACCGTGTCGACCAGGAGCACAAAAAAAAAATGGTAGACAAGACACGGTGGGAAAAACCCAATCACAAAGTTCAAAGCACCAGGCAGTCATAGAAAGGCACAGGAGCATTTATGAATGTGCATCACGTGCACACACCCCTACCGTTTCTTCAGCCGCCTAACAGGCACGGGACGGCCCTCATCTGCAGGAGCTCCCCCCCCTTGCCCGTCAACTCCACTCTGTGGCCCTGCAATTCCCGTCCCTGCTATGCGCTTGTTGCCCACTTTCTTAGATTTCTCCGCCTTCTTCTGCGCCTTCAAGTCGGCCGCTGCTTTCTTCTCTGCTGCCTTCTTTTCGGTAGCGGCCGCTTTCTCTTGCACTGCCGCCACTTTGTCCGCCTCGCCCTGCGAGTGTGTGTGAGTGTGTGTGTGCGTGTGTGTGTGCGTGTGTATGTGTGCGTGTGTGTGTTTGAGAGGGAGTATATGCTTCTATGTACGAGGGGGAAAGGGGGGAAGGTATAAGTGCATAAAGCGTGAGTCTGTAATGAATAAGCGGACTTTGTGTGTGGATGCACTTTTGTACATGTGTGAACGTGTTGGGTGACGCCAACGTATCTCATTGTCAGCATTATGGCAGGGGACCTGAATTCCAAGAGCATCCAGACCTTTTATAGAACAAACAAGCATGTCCCCGCAACTCACACCCCCCCCCCTTTTTGGCGGATACCATAAAAAAACGAACCCGCAACTCACCTCCCCCTTCTTGGTGGGTGCCATGGACTCCAAGGCCATGTTTGCCTCCACTAATGAGCGACGAGCGGTGAAGCCCCCGTAGGTTTGGAAAAGGATGCCCAGCGACAAGTGGATCTACGGTGTGTGTGGTGTGAGTGTGTACGTGTGCTCACATGCGCATGATTAAAAGGGTATGCTCCTATGTGAACTGTGTACCAGTTGGCTGCAAAAATGGAATGGCGTGAGGTTCTATAAATCGTGTGTGTGTGTGTGTGTGTGCGCATGTGTCTGCTGACCCCATAAATGCAGTTTGAGTACATACTCAAGAATTGTGCCCATGCTTTCCCAGCCTCCCCACCAAATGCACATCTGAGTAGCCTTCCTGCACTGTGCACCGTTCGAAACTGTTTGACAACACCTTTGCTTGCGCCCCCTTTTTCCGAGCATCTCACATGCAGCAGGCACCCACAGGATCATAAAACCATCCACCCTGGCACAGGGCTTTGATAGACCGTGAAACTTGCAATTGCATATTCTCAGGGTTTCGCAAGCGCTCACAGGATGCCACAAATACTCACACAAATCGCGCACACTCAGACACACACTCCCACTTATACACACACACATGAGCACATGTGCAAACACTGCCACACAAAGCATTGTGACACTCGATTTGAGATGCAACACTCATACCCTTGTACACACGCACACCGTACAGCTTGCGCATTGCTGGACCAAATGGCGCGCATTGCACGATCCAGGCTGCCGCTCACACACTGCAGACACCCACACAATACAATGCTTACACCGTGCCTTTGTGCACACCTTCTCCCTGTTCGCTCCCTTAACTCTGCGCTTCAACTTTAAAGAGGATTCAGCTCTCCACGAAGCATAAGTACACGCACATGTGCACGCATATGTGCACGCACGCACACAACCACTGACACGAACACACAAGCACGCACGCACGCATTCACTAACACGAACACACAAGCACGCACGCACACAATCACTAACACAAACACACAAGCACGCACGCACGCAATCACTAACACAAACAAACAAGCACGCAAGCACACAATCACTAACACATACATGCACGCTCCCAAGCACGCAATCACTAACACATACATACACGCTCCCAAGCACACAATCACTAACACATACATGCACGCTCCCAAGCATGCAATTTACATACCTCGGGATACCGCTTCCACAACTTTTCAGGGGTGGTCTCTACAGATCTGAAATCCAGGGTAACCACTCGCACAGCTCGTTCCAAAAAGTCCAAAGCACTCAGGGTGTTGGCGTAGGAGGGCACAATGAGCAGCAATATCATGTGGCCAACCACGCGATACAACACGCTCCATCTGCAGCGATTTTCATACGTGTGTGTGTGTGTGTGTGTGTGTGTGTGTGTGTGTGTGTGAGAGAGAGTGCGTGTGTGTGTCCATCACGCAATGCAAAACGCTCCATCTGTAGTTTGTGTGTGTATATGTGTGTATATGTGTGTGTTTGTGTGTGCACGTGTGTGTGCGTGTGGGTATGTTTGCTTATTGCGTGTGTGCGCAAGTGCATTACTACGTAAGCGTGCATACAAACCCATCCATCGCAACATGTTGTCTCTTTGCAAGTGTGTGTGTGCAAATGTGCACAACTATGCTCATGTTTACGAGCTTGATTTTTGTACTGGCACATGTGTGTTATTAAGGGGAGCATAATAATTTGATAAACAAGTGTGCGCTTCTTTGTTGTGATGCAAAGCATGTGCGCATTGTTCAAGGGGCTACACTGAAGCCCGAAGTGGGCCAGACCACCAAATTCAGTAATCCTTTTGTGATTTGGAGCTTTACTAACAAAAAACAAAGAACATTGCAATCACATGAGGTGAAATATGTAAGTGGTTGTTGAGATACAATGCGCTATTTCCCATGGAGAGCACCAAGCTAGGCTATGGTACATAGCTGAATATATCAGCTTCTGTTGGAAGCTAAATTGGTTCCAATTTGATAAACTGGTGTGTATTTGCTCCATACAAGCAAAAAGGGAACATCTTGGGACACTAGTGCCCCCCTCTGGTGTTTTTATTGGCGTTTTGTTCTTGTTATGGTTGGGCATAGCTTCCTTTGTACAACTTCTTTATTACGAGCTTCCTTGTACAAACTTCCTTGGTTTAGAGTTTTCCTTAGTACAACTCACGAGAAAGAGCAACAATGATTCTGGCGCTTTTCCAATGCGCTGTGTTGTCAAGACTGTACGTCCTCTTCACTTTAAACAAAGTGTACGATGCCCTTATCACTAAGCACAGTACTGTTTCCCAATGCTCCTACAATGCAGCACCTACAGATAGGTACAAATCATTTCATGACACACATCCACACATGCGCACACAGGCACACACACGCACGCACGCACACACACACTTTTACACACACACACACACACACATACACACACACACACACACTCACACACACACACGCACACACACACACACACAGACACACACACGCACACACACGCACACATACACACACACACAAATATACACACGCTGCGCTAAATTGAACGGGTGTTTCCAATGTGCATAAAAGTCCGTACCTCCCGTGTGAAACATTCAGACAGCCACATGTGAGAGGAAGGCCCTGCACCGAGAGCCTGCAGATGCGCAGCGCAAGTTGAAGACAGATGAGCAATTGAAGAGACGGATGCAGCAAAGAGGCCATACTACACTTACGCAATGTCACCCGGGTCTGCCTGTGCGGATGCAGTTTGCAGTGCCCTCACAGCCTCCGTAGCTGTGTTTGCTGCATCTCTGGAGTCGATGCCGTGCCTGTTGTTGTAGAGGAGGGGAGAAGAGGGGAAGGTACAGTGAGAACAGTGATTGTAGACGAAGGGAGCCATGGACGAGACGTTGCTCACGTTTCAACTATCAGGTTCCTTCCACTCCTGGCCCTCAGCACCAAGGCAGCTGCATGCATCACAGGCATTGCTGCTAGGCAGCTACAGCCCTTCAAGGCCTCGAGGCATCTAACTTTTTTAAATAGTCACAGCTAAAGAATGTTTTCTTACAGTTAGCGCTAAAACGATCAAGTTGTTAACCTGCTTTTTCCCCCTCGCGACCAGATTCATATTTTAAGCGCTAACTCCGATGATGGCCTGCCAACTACTATGGACGGTCATCAGACAAGTTCTACGGCGTAATAAACTAGTCTCCCGTTCTGCTCGCTCGTCTCAAGAAGCGCAGTCGGCTCTCAAAATTTATTGCAGAAATTTGATTGCACATATAATAATCGGATCCCGGGGGGGGCTCAGTCCAGGCAACTGCCAGTTTTGACGCCAATTGCTGTCTGCAACTGGGGGTGCACAGTTAACTAACTAGTTTTGAACAACTAACATATACCAACTTTACGACGCCAGTTTCTTGGAAACTGGTGGATCTAGGAACGCCCAGGTCCAGATTTAACGACTAGGAAAGTTCTCAACTGGCAACTGGCAGTTGTGCAACTAGCAACTTTAGGATGAGGATTAAAAGTTAGGATAGGGCTAGGTTTGGATTAGGGCTTAGGGGGTTAGGTTAGGGGTTACATCATCTCGGTTGCTAGTTGCTACACTGCCAGTTGCCAGTTGCAACTGCGGATTGCCCAGTTGGCAAATTTGGTAAAGTTGCCAGTTTTGGGGCTGCTAGGGAGAGATAGCAGGGGTAGGGCACTCAATTGCAAGTTCCTAAACTGCCAGTTGCCAGTTGCAACTGTGGATTGCCCAGTTGGCAAAATTGGCAAAGTTGCCAGTTTTGGGGCTGCTAGGGAGGGATAGCAGGGGTAGGGCATTCAGTTGCAAGTTGCTAACTTGCCAGTTTATACAATTGGTTTATACACTAACTGGTAAAGCCTCAGTTTCACAACTGGGGCTCCTTCTACACACCAGCTAGGTGAGAAACTATAGTTTTTAATGCCAACTCAGTTGAGTATGCCATGCAGCGTCACTTTCTCAACCCCCCAACGAATTAAAGTGTGAGGTGGCCTGTGCACTAAGCTTTAGGTTTGGACCTGTCCCTTGATCAGATTCTACTCATCGTCATCAAAATTAAATCTTCTTCGTTGGATGGTGATCTTTGGCCCGGATCCTCCCCCTGACTGCTCGTTTATCTGCTCTAGCATCGCTACAAGCTGCTCCTCGGACACCTGCGAGACACAAGTTTGTGTACGAGCTTCAGCTTGAAGCAAGAGAGCTTAAGCTTGAAGCAAGAGAGCAGTTTGCACCGCATACAAGTACACGGAAAATTTCTCTTTAATTTACTGGAATACATCGCACTGTATTAGAGCAAGACGGAATCAAAGGCACGGAAGGCACGGACATTAAATTGCGCAGGCCTTATATAATCATCGCTTTGGTGCAGCCATTTTTCCAAGAGGTCGTCCCAGATAGATATTCATCATCATACAGCAACCATTTGCAAGACTTCATCAAAGCATGATAAATGACAACTGTACAAAGAAAGAGATGGCCATAGTTCAGTGCCTCTTAACCACGCATACATCAATCTACTCGAATTCCCGTTTCCTTCATACAGCCTCTTTGCTATAAAAGAGTAACCACCGCAGAAGGACGGTCAGTACTAGACATTTCCATGAACAAAGCGACCAAGTAAGAGGCAAGTTCAGTGGGCAACCTTTGGCTCCTTTGTGCTTTCCCTCATTGTAGGGATCCTTACAAAAAGGCAAAACAAAGGAAAGACCTGAGCAAAGCCTCACCGTTTGCCTGAAATGTCCACCTCAATAAGCTCACCTTGGCTGTGATCTGGCGTCTCTGAGCCATACCCAGAATCATGCTTTCTACTGCACGCGCCTTTTCTGGCTTCACCAGGCCTATCCGGGATACTGCAACCACACAAGGACGATTTGAGTTTGGGTCTACATATAAGAGATCACCCTGGGTGTCTTCAAACAAAGCAAAAATGCCAGGAGGTTTGAAACAGTTTAAATGTGTTGCCTTGAGACTAGCTCTCACACCACCCCATCCTCCCGTTCTTGTTTAAGCAGGCAACGGATTCAAGCAGGCAACGGATGAATTAAGAGCAGCAAAGCGTGTAGGGATAATGGACTACTCCTTTGTTGCCTGGTCCGTTCGACACAGCACAAAGAGCTGCCACTCAAACGCAGCACTTTTGTCACTAGCACTCATGCCTCCCTCATATTGCATTCCTTGTCAAGACAGCCTCCAGCACTGTAAGCACGACACAGAACTTTGGTCACAACTTGCGTTTTTGGCAAAGCCCTCCTCGTGGGGGCGTGAGCCCCTAGCGTTGTCTACTTCCCACCCCACTTCACACCGGCCTCCCCAGGCTCACCCAGGCCACCCCACGGGCTGAAACTTGACATAGGCTCCTAACCAAAACCTTCACCGTGTCACATGAATTCTGTGACCCTGGGGTGCGGCGTGTGAAGTGTTAGAGACAAGTTATGTTTTGGGGGGGTCCAGACCTCCTCCCCAGGCCCATCCACGGCTCCTCCCGGGCTGAGACTCGACATAGGCTCCTAACCAAAAACATCACCTCACCATATGAATTTTGGGATCCTGAAGTGCTGTGTGTAAAGTTTTAGAGCATATAATTATGTTTGGAAGCTCCAGGAAGCTGCCCAGAATTCCTCAGCCAGGCCCCTGGACCACATACCACTGATGCAGCATCCATCAGCACACTTCCCTGGCTGCGGATGCTGCGTCAGGAGCCCTTGGTTTTGTTCCGGCTGAAAAGTTCACAGTTGACCATGCAAGCAGAATCCAGTGATATTTCAATGGGCTAAATAATTTTAGTTTATTCAGATGTTCATGACGCGCGAAGTTGGCTTGGACTGCTCGCGGGGCATGGAGCGCACGGTGCAGGTGCTTGCCGCTCACTGTGTGTTGAAGCAGAGTGCAGACATCGTGTGGCCCTGGCCACCCGGGCACCATGCTAGCAACTGCCCTCTCAACAGACAGGGAACAGCAGCACCAGCACTTCCTCACGCCTGTTTCAGCAAAGGCTACTCCAGCACAGCGCCATGCACACCACTGCAGCATCTGTGGGGCAGCAAGACACACACACAGGCGTGCCTGCACACACGCATACGTGTGCACGCACACACACGCACACGTGTGCACGCACACACACACACGCACACGTGTGCACAAACACACAGGCACACACGCACATACACACATGCATGCGCGCACACACACTTACACACACACACATGCATATGCACGCACACGTTGCGTGCGTGATGGGCTTCGCCAATTTTTCAGCGTCGCTAGCGACGCACCCACGCTTGTTGTTTTTGAAAATCAATGGCAAGTGATGAACAAAGCATGTTAGCAAATTGAACCTAGATTTGCCGTCGCTACAATGCATGCGCGGCCTGTTAATCATACCATTCCTCTCTCGCCTCTCCGGTACGTGCAACGCCACTCGAATAGAGATTGAGGTGGATTTTGTGTTGCTGCACCTCATGACATAAAGCCTTTTAGGACCGAAGGGCTTCAAGTCATGAGGTGCAGCAAACAAAATCCTGACAACAATCATTCCCTGCTAGCACCCACTTTTTGACGTCCATCATCCTGGTCTTTACAAACACCTTTGCATCTCTTTTGAAATCACAAATAAGCTGCCAGTCAAGACCACGCACTTCCTTTTTCACCCAGCTGCAGCCCATAACTTGTTGCAACTTAATTCTGCGAAGTGAGGTCTTAATTACAGATAATCCTCCAAAAAAAGTGTTACCATCTAGCACAGCGGCTGTGCAGCTGCAAGAACCACATCTCCCGTGTGCTAGTCCTATCATCATAGCCTTCGGCACGATGCGCTGAACTTATTCTTATACTTGCTTGGCTGGTTTAAAAAGTGGAAAAGTAGATGGTCAAGACTTCGCACTCACATCTCTCTCGCGCCTCACTGGTCATTACAGCCTTTAACATTGTTCGCCGCTTCTCCTCGGCATCCCTGCGCACGTCCAAAGCATGTGCATAGTGCATGGTACTTGTCGTATGATTAACACAATTTTTCGTGTAACTGTTGCGTGATTGTGTTGAAAATGAGCATAAAATCAGTGGCATTGTCAAATTATGAGATAAGGATGCAAGAGTCACAGTGCTCCTTTGATCACTAAAATGTTCCACCTGAGCATTGCATTCCTTTTGGTTAAAAAGGCTGTGTGTCATGAGGTGCAGCAAACAAAACCCACACCTTTGTTGTTCTTCCTTGGCTTGCTGGTCCTCTTGCGTAGGCATGCCCCCCCCCTGTGTTGACAGTCAGCAAGCTGCGATCAGCACAAATACGCAGTTTTTATCCAATGCACAAGTGCAACACACACGTACCGCCCCTGCTCCCCCTCCACCTCCTCCTCCTTGCTTAGCCATCAGCTCCTGCATGCGCCGTTGGCGAATAGCCTCCATTTCTGGGTCCTGCGGGTATGGTCAAAGCACCACGAATGCAGAGGTGTACTGTGAGTGGTGCGGAATGTGCAAAAGCGTATGTTCGCTGATGTGCATATGGGCCTGACGTGCAAACTTGCGTGCAATTGTGCACTGTTGTAACGGCCTTCTCAACACATGTCTTAACATGGGAAAAAAAGGTTGCTGGGATTTTGCGTCACTTTTATTATTCAGCTATGAAAGTATGTAGGGATATATCCCTTGCAGCGATTGATGGCATGCAAGGTGCAAGCGCAAGTAAGGTGGAGAGAAGTCGTGGAGACATGGCAAGCTTGTGTGTGTGATGGGGTGAAGACATGCTCGTGCGTGTACGTGTGCATGCGCTTGTGTGTAAGCATAAGTGTGTGTGTGTGTGCGTGTGTGCGTGCCTGTGTATGTATGTGTGTGTTTGTGTGTCTGTGTGCGTGCGTTTGTGCATGCGTGCACGGGTGTAAGCGTGCAAATGTGCGCACGCATGTGTGTGTGTTTGTGTGTGTGTTTGTGTGTGTGTTTGTGCTTGTGTGTGTGTGTGCGTGTGTGTGTGTGCCGTACCATTTTTAAACCACGGGGATCTGTAAGAAATATAAATTTATCTATATATAATATATGACTTGATTATCTAATAGCGATTATACTTATAGCGATTATCGATTTCTTTACACTAAAGCGATAGAAGGCAAGTCTCATGCCACAACAATACACACACATACACACACGCACACATACACACACGCACACACACGCACACACACACACACACACACACACACACACACACACACACACACACACACACACACACACACACACACACACACACAC
>Ga0307947_1000829_pt1:5000-23249 | contig 23249 bp, 29 predicted proteins | sample OrgLakmetagen232_FD_201840 | JGI IMG/M metagenome (GOLD analysis project Ga0307947, IMG submission 201840) | Saline water microbial communities from Organic Lake, Antarctica - #232 | ecosystem: Environmental > Aquatic > Non-marine Saline and Alkaline > Saline | place: Antarctica...
GCTGCCCTTGCAAACCGACGCCACGATGATTACCTTGTGAACACTGTTCTACTCAATACAACATAACTCACAGGTGGTGACAGACGCAGTGGTGGTCTTTGACAGGCGATCCGTCAACCCCCTGGAAGAACCCATGTGCAGGTGAGCAAGAAGTATGTAGTGCGCACTTTAAACTAGAGATGGCACAGTAATCTCAAATGACGTATGCCTGGTATTGTCGATATGTGCAAACATGGAGGCTCGGCTCGCCATCACAAAGCTCTGAAATGTTGCTAATGTGTTGTTTGCGTTGTACGCACAATGCCCAGTCCCCTTTTTTGGAAAGATTGTGAAATTAGACTCCATGATGTTGCTGACTGAAGTGCTGTCTGTGCCCATGACTGCACTCTTTGTAAAGTGCCTACATCTAGTACGTCTTTTTTGTACTCGCGCTGCGCAGGTACCTTCCATTCCTTCCCGTTGCAAAAGAGTCCAACCGTGCTATGGCCAAGTTCAAAGATACGTGAGTTGAAGCGGTGTGGATTATGTGGTACAGGGTGATGCTAGCTTCCTGGCATACCATTGATTGTGGGTTGTTGTTGTTGTTGTCGAGTTTAGACTTTGTTGTCGTCAGCAAATTAGGCCAGTGTTTTGAAAGAGAGGAGAAAGGAAAGCTTCGCTCCTTTGTTGTCACTCCACTGTGCCCCTCCCCTGTACCAACAAAATGTCACTATTTATGCACTCTGCCTATGCACGTGTTTTTGTTTTTCCGTTAAATAGCGCTGACTGGAAGTGTTTAAACAGGCACACGGCTCATTTGCTCGGAACAATGCAATCAAGCAGCAGGGACCTTTTCCTTCCCCAGTTTTTTGGGCGCCAAAATTTGCAATTTGCACAACTAAATAAAACTACAATTCTGGATCACAGGTTTTCTGTTTTTTTGGCGACTTTCCGTGCCCGTGGCGAGCCTGCTGCTGAAGACACTCGCATGTGGGCGCAGCTCATGAGGGTTAAGGTATGTCAATTGGATTCTGCTGGCTACTTGGATTACATGCAACAGGTTACACCTTTGGATCAGTTATGACATGCAGAAGGCTGATTGTGCAAGGGCACTAGTATTAATGTAAGGTAGCCAGCTAGCATATATGTAAGATAGCCATTTTCAAGCCCCTACTATCGACAGGTCGTGCTATTTACCAAAAGCCTGATGACATCTAGGTTTATTTCACGTTTAAAGGCTGTGCAATGATATGTGGAGAAAAACGTTGTTACCATGGCATGCCTGCCACCATAACTGCAGTAACATTTGCCAGCCAATTAGTTAATGTGTTGTGTCACAAAAAACAGTGTCTTCTCAAAATGACTGATGTATCCTGCATCAATTACAAACGTAAAGGAGGGCTTCCTTGGTCTGTTGCATTTGCTGCTGCTTGTCATATTTGGCCTGATGATGAGGCCTCAAGAATGAGTGAACTCAATACTTTTTGATATGATGTAACGACATTTTGACGTCTTCTTGCAATTTCATATTTCTGCAAACATTGCCAATACTGGTACTTACAGAACTCTGACCATCGTTTCTTATCCAGGATCCCAACGGCAGCCCGTACCCAGACCAAATCATCAAGGGCAACATTGCTGTATTGATGGTGAGGCTAATGTTGAGCACCTGGCTCACAACTGGATCTTGTTTGTCAAGGACAGGGTATAAGGCCAAATAAAAATCAAAAAGCTGCGAGAGGACCACCTTACCTGGTTGGGTAAATGAAAAAAAAGCATCCACCTTACCTCATCTTATCAATGTAATTTAGTGCCATTTATAGTATTATGACGACGTCTTGGGTTGGCTTAGCACACCAGTGAAATCTGTCTTAAAATAAACAATACATGTTTGAAATGCAAGTATGTTATGCAAATTTTCCTGAAGGTGGCTGTAATACATGGCATGGAACTTCAAAATTTTAGAATGTGCGCACGCACACAGTACAATTTTTGCACAGGCTCATTGCATTTGTGCACTTGCCTCTACACGCATGTGTATGCACGCTTCCTCCTTCTTTTGACGACAAGCACACCCATAATGAGGCTGAGATCAGGATCTCTGGTTGGAGGCATGGCTTTGACCTCCAAACTCTACAACTCTGGCTTGCACGTTGCTCTACCTTGAAACACAGGTGGCTGGGTTTGATACCAGCTCCTGGACCACCACGTGGGCCTTGTACGACATTGCCCGCCACCCGCAAATACAACACCGCATTAAGCAGGAGTTGTCAGAAGCTGGGCTGCTCAAGGTGAGCGATTTGCATGTGCCTCTGACTCCCTGTTTTTGTGATGCGTGGTAAGTAAGTAGTGGTGATGCATGGTTGTGGTGATGCGTGGTATGTGAGTAGTGGTGAAAGTGGTGGTGATGCGTGGTGAGTAAGTAGTTCAGCGTGTTGTTTGTCATATGGCACTTGAATGCATGCAGCAGCGTTATACACAGGGATGGAAATGATGCAAAAGATTGTTCAAGGGAAAACGACGCAGGCAATAAAGTACACCCCCGCAGTAAGTAAGGGGAAGGAGTCACTTCGGTACTAATCACGTTTGAAAGCCACCACAGCAAGGGAAGGGAAGACTGATGGGGATGAAGAAGGGCTTGGCTTGAAACTAGCTCTGATGAGGCGTGGTATGGTACTGGACAGGGCATGTCTGGTATGGACAAGTTTAGCAGTGAAGTTGGCAGAATGCACACGGAGCTCAGAGGCAAGCTTCTTTAACTCTTTGGACTCACACCCTATGTCCCTAAATTTTCTCCGTTGTGTGAGAGTTGTAGATGACGCAGTGCGTTCACACCCAAGAGGATGATGTGGAGAGTAATGGAAGCTCCTTGTAGAATGGTGGAGAGATCTTTGTGCCGTTCCTTTGCAGCTTCCAGCTGGTTCTAGGACGTATGTTTTCACATACTTTAATCTACAAGAGGCGGATGTCACGTTGAAATTTCTAGGCTGGTGCCGCCTGGGACTTATAAGGCTTGCGGATGCAAAGTATCTACAAGTTCAAGTCGTCCCTCTCTTTTGCCCTATTTTTCTATCTTTTCTGATGCTTTTTATGTTGGATCCTCTGTGCAAAGAACATTAAACTATTCATGCTTCATTTTGGTTTGTGCTAGACTGTGCGCACTCCTGACCGTTGCATCATTTGTCCAGCATTCAACGTACACACACACACACACACACTCACACACACACACACTCACACACACACACGTGCTTGACTTCAGATTCAAGGCCAAACTTCCGATGAAATTTCTGAAGTGGGACTTGAGAGCCTCGCCCTGCCCTACTTCAATGCCGTCCTTAAGGAGTCTATGAGGCTACACCCAGTGGCGGGCATCGGCTCGGTCAGGTGCAAACTCTGCTGTTCCTGAGAAGAAATTGAGATTAAAACGTAATTGCAGGACTGTTTTCTCAGCCAAATGCAATTTCTGCTCTGCCTGCAAAGAGGTTGGAAAAAGACAGAACACGGTCTTGTCGTCACTACTAGCATAGGTTAGGGAAACACGTTTTTGATGAATTTTGCACATCCCTCAATGAACTATCAAGACCTTGTGATCTGATACGGGACAACATTGAATTATGAATGAAATGCTTATTTTAGGTGAATGCTTATTCCAGGTGATTACTCCCTCTGTGTATGTCAAAGCCCTTTCAACACATGTTACTCAACTGCCTCTACAAACCATCCACTAAAGGTTGCTTCGATTGCTGGACTGCGTTGTACCTTCTTTTCACTCACACTGAGAAAACTCAGGTTGCCTCTTACCCCCTGCAGTGTAGACCTTGAACTAACTGCTATAAGATGTTGCACCTTCTTATTCCGCACTGATTGTGTGTTCACCAAATGCAGGGAAGCCCCTTATGACATGAAGCTCGGTGGCCAACAAGTCCCTAAATCCTCGTTGCTATGGGTCAACATTCATGGCGTGCACAACTGTAGACTCAACTATACAAATGTAAGCGGCTTTGGGATAGAAGCTAGAGCAAGATCTGGGTTTTGCTTCACCTGCAACAAGATGCTGTAGATTGTAGATCATCAGCCTTGAAAATTTACAAACGTAGACGGCTTTGGGCTAGAAGCTGGTGCAAGGATAGGGTTTTGCTTCACCTGCGTTAAGATGCTGTGGGTCATCATGGCAAGCGCTGTGCAACTACGAGTTTGTACACACGCAGACAACTGCAACATAAAACATAAATTTGGATACCAGCAGTGTAAAGCAAGGTGCAATGAGACCAGAGCGCGGCAACGTTCATCCTCAACATGCATGCTTTGCAACGAAACTCCGCAACTGCAAGTGTTTTTCGCCCTTGGTAGTTAGACAGCAATGCACAGCCTGTAAAGCTGCCTGTAAAATGCTGCTGCTGCCTTTCTCGTGAGGTGTCAGTGCTGAGGACTTCCCCACTCAATAAACATGTTTTGCAGCTGCTTTTGATCAAAGATGTTTGTCCCAGATACGCTCGGTTGAAATTGAATAGTGTTATGTTTCTTCTACGCCACAGAGGCGCGTGTTTTTAAATGCATCCTACCAGTACTTCCGCCCCTTTGCCAGTACTGTAAGTGTTCGGCACGACAGACCTGGAAAGCAACTGCTGCTAGAGGCATTGTTACATCCCTTTTGCACGTTCCTCGCAGCCAACGGATTTTAACCCTGACAGATGGTTAACAAGCAGCAACAGTGATAAAAGCCCATCTAGAAACAGCACATCCCTGGAGGCGTCATGCCCCTTTGCCACCCAAACCGGTCTTTCCACAGCCAACAAGTCTATGCTGCCCTTCAGCGACGGGACCCGGAACTGCATCGGGCTGAACTTTGCTAACACTAGCATCCGCACCGTCTTGATGGTGGGTGCAAATGTTCTTTTGAAGCTCCCAGCTAGCCTTTGCGCAAGCATTGCAGTTTCTTCATTCCATTACATGTGACTTTGAAATGCTGAGGACACTATCGGGTTGAACCACTCTGCATCCCTGGTGTGTATTTGCAATACTTAGTGATTACTAGGGTCATAGGACAGAGACTGCGCCCGCTCTTGTAGCGTGCACACTTACATGTGATGGTGATTCAGTTTGTGTACCACATCCTAACAATTGCATATTTATCTCATGTTTAGGCAAGCTCTGTAATCCTTGTCCAAAACGGTGCCCCTTCTCTCGCTAGACTTGCTTACGAAACGTTTCATATTCTGTGTATTAAACTACCTTTACTCCTGTGGACTGTTCACAGGAGCTGCTTTCACATTTTTGGCTTGACCTGGATGAGCAATCACAAGACCATGCAAAAGTGGAGGCATCACAGGTGTGTGTGTGTGTGTTTGAAGCTTGAAGTGTGACAATTCACTGTCATGCATTAACATGAATTACGTGGTATGATACACGTGTAGTTGACATTTTCCTTTTCCCTTTGGTCCTGCTCATTACTGGTCACTGCACATGTATGAAATTGCTAAACATCATCAGTACCTTAAGAACCTTATTAAAGGAAAGGTCGTTTTTATATTTCGCATCATGCTAGCATCCTGGGCATGGCTGGCTAAATAGATCGGTGCTGGTGCTGGATTGCGCCTCTTGGATATGTGTGCTTTAAGCAGGCAACATGCGCTTTTCTTAAGCAACATGTGAATCTTTCCATGCTCATTGGCATGTTTGTTGTAGGCAAGGAGATTGGGACGAACCTTGCCAATAGAAGCAGCCTACTCTGTGTACGTAGAACGTTGTACTATGTCAACGTATCCTGCAGCTGAAGCTTGTGCCACATAAATGTATGTTCTGCGGTCCTGGCCTATGAGGAGGTTTGGCTACATCGCACAAATTAATATAGTTTCATTACATCTCATATCTCCCTTGCCGAAATACCGTTAGTCAGGGAGACATAGTATGAGTCGAGCATGGTCGCTGCCACCTTAGCAAATGTAAATGAAGCAGCTCAGTGCTCCTCTTATCAATTATCAACCTGTGCGGCTTTTGGACCACACGCAGGTGGTCATCCTAGTCACACGATCTGGCGTGCCCATTAAGCTGCACATGAAAGAGCACATTCCATGATGCTGTGTCAAGCCCACGCGGTCTGAGAAGTGCCCGCCCAAAGTAATGGGGTGAGGAAAAGCTAGTGTATCGTGACCTCAGCCTCTGTATATGTAACACATTGTAATTTATAATATTGTGCTCGGTGGTTGATTTGCTTGGTGTCTTAAGGTAAAAAGCCGTTTTTTGATGATCAAACTGTTATATTCCTGCAATAAAGGATGGCCATCTGCCGGTGGGAAACAAATTCTGGTGGGTAATTAATCCTCCCAAGTCGACTAGGCCTGTATTGTAGGAATAACCCGCTTTTTTGGCTTGCCTTTTTTAATAAACAGCTTTTTTGCTCGAGTGCTGCCAGTATAAGAAGTGCAAACGTATGCTGGTGCCGTACATGGGTTGAAATCTTTTTGTGCAGCTGAACATTGAAATTTCTGTGTAGCTGAGTACTAGATGATTTTTTTACAGTGGCAGTTACTGCAGTCACTAGTTTCGTTTGAATTCAGCAACGTCAAGGCTTGCCTAAGTTAAGTGCTCCAGCAAACATCTCTGTAAAAACATGCACGTGTGTCAAGCCATCCCACAGGGAAAAGAGAAACGTAACTCTATGAAGCGCTGCCTGGCAGTTAACGCCGATGCCCGTGTGAAGAAATAGAGCCACTTTGGTACCGAGCGATTCACATAAGAGAAACCAGGCATATCAGTAGGAGAATCACCCCCTACTATCTGCCCCTACACTATAGTGGTGTCAAACATGCTGGCCTAGGTAGCCCAGCATACTCTGCAGCCAACACGTTCCACAGGTTCCATGCCACATTCAAGTCTCTGCATCTGGAACGCAGGCTGTGTTTTTCTTCACACTTGCGCTCTGTGCCAGGGTGGTGCGGTATTCGTTCAAGTACATCACCATGACCAATTGCTGTTGGGTGCCACCAGACCCACGCAGCACACCACGGTTCAGGGCTTGGCGCAGCTTAATGGGAGCTGCCTGCTTGGTGACTCCCTCCGTGGGGGGAGGCATGCTGGAAGCCCCAACCCCAATCCCAAGAGGGCGCCGTGGGTCCTGACCCTGCAATAATATGGCATGCAAGCAGGCACGTGTGTCATTACACATAACGTAGCAGTGTGAGGTAAACGCTTGACATAGAAGGTAAACACCTGACATATAAAAATGTCTCCTCAGCTCACAATTCTAATGGTCTTGGCAAAATAAAAGAGCGTGCTCTCAGATCATATCACTGCAAAGTATCATAGTACAGCACATCAACTAATCCATGGTGCCTTCAAACCAAAAAAGGCCTTCAGAGTGGTTGATTTCAAAATTTTCCATCCAGCAGAGGAGCAGAAACTTTGCATCACTTTGTCCTACTAATGCTTCTACCAGCCTGTTCGCTCTCTGCTCATACTCAAAGCTAACAAGTAGAATCAGAGACCTCGCGGCACAGGGTCTCTTGAGGATCCCCTTTAACGGTACCTCTTAGAATGTCAATTGATTAACAAATTTAACAAATCCAAGACAATCTCGGAGTACGCTTTTTTCCCCATGTGTTTGCGCGGTGGGGGGGTTGCCTGGTGCGGGTACCTACGTAACTCCCTGCCTGCCTGCAAAAATCCAGTACCCCATATCTAAATTCCATCTGTGCCAGTAGGAGTAAAATGCATACGCCTTAGAGAGCCAAAGAAGCGTGTGGCCTGTCTGCCAAAGCGTGTTCACGCACAAATCTACAGAGTTACAGAGTTGCATATAAAGCCATCATTCAAAATGTACGACTGCTAGGCAAATCTACTCATCATCATAATGGCTGCAGCCTGACAGCATGTGCCATCTAGCTTTTGGCAAATGGAGCAGATTAGTTGGCCTTCTATATGATTGCACTGGGCAGTGCGCTCTTTCAAAGAAGAAGGCATCAAGGGAGTAACTAGGTATGCTTTTGTTGCACTTGTCCACCAAGCCCCCTCATAAAGGTGTGGTTAACGTCTCCTCCCCCTCTCAACGTGAGAAGAAGGCAACGTTTCAAGCATAGCACAGGGAGGATGAATGTCTGAGAAAGAGCGAGCTTGTTACAAAAGGATCATCTGAACTGGTCAAATAACCATAAAACCATTGCTCAAATTATGATTCCCAGGGGAAAGGGCAATCACACAATTTGTCCATGTCACCGATTTAGCTTGCCAAAACGTTTTAATCAGCTCCACATACTTACAGTTTGCCAGCACACTCACATGAGGAGATACGTTAACAAAAAGGAAAACGCTTCAATACGCGCCATAGACAACACCGATCTAAAGACCTTAACAAACATTGACGTGACATCCATGTAATGAGATGCATCATGAGATCCTTGCTTGAGGACCCCAGAACCAGTGCACGCCTTGAAGGAACAGCGCAAGAATTTCTGTGACATCCTTCCATTGCTCTCCACAGCATCCTCTTGGGTGTGGTGGCACCATCTACAACACTGGAGCCTTATGAGTGAAACACACTGGAGCCTTACGGGTCTTGATTCTCAAAGATTTTCCATTCCTTTGGTGGGAGGAGATTTATGGTACTTGACACCCAGGTGGCTCCTTTTCCTTAGTTTAAACCAATAATGTGGGAGTGGTCTTCGCTGCCTGCCTGCGTAGCAACAAAATACTGTTCTTTGTTTCTGGTAAAGTCACACCTGTGCAGCCGATCAGGATCATGAGCTATAAGCACAGTTGGGCTTGTTTTTGTCAAGTTGGTTTTATCTCCATAAACACCGCAAGGACACAAAATAATGCAACCTATATACCCGCTAAGGCTTCTTGCTGTGCCAAACCTGGCCGTGGAGGGAGTATGCTTCTTGAGTAGATCCGCTGGCCGTACAGCCAGTGTTTGTTTATGTAAGATGTGACGTATGCTTTGCTAAATACTGCCAAATTCGGAGTTTGCTGTGCACATGTGCGTGCGCACTGGTGTGCATGCGCGTGTGTGTACGTTGTATGTGTTAGTAATATTGTGTGTGTACATGCATGAGCATGTGCGTGCTTTTGAGCGAGTGCGTGTGTATGTGTGTATGTAGTAGTGTGTTTGTATGTGTGTGTGTGTGCTTGTGCATGCATGCGTGTGTGTATGTGTGTGTATGTGTGTATGTATGTGTGTGTGTTTGTGTGTTTGTGTGTGTGTGTTTGTGTGTGTGTGTGTGTGTGTGTGTGTACGTGTGTGTGTTTTTGCGTGTGTGTGTGTGTGTGTTTGTGCATGCACGCGTGTGTGTGTATATGTGTGTGTGTGTGTGTGTGTGTGTGTGTGTGTGTGTGTGTGTGTGTGTGTGTGTGTGTGTGTGTGTGTGTCTTTTTCGAACCGCTTCAGCATGATCGCGCTGTGCTTGTTCACTTCCAAACTTCCGTTTGCGTCTCCTTCGATAATTTGAGCCCTGATAGTTTCCTCACAAATACACTCATACCCACTAGTGAAATTTATTAGTATATTTAGCAATTAATCAGTATTCAACAGGTACCCACTCGTATTTTCGCACTTTGAGTTTGAGAGTGTGGAGGAGGCTGTGCCCTGATTCCGTTGCATAGCTATTTGCGAATGGAGCTGAGCTGAGGGCAAGGAGGACAACATTTCTTGACCCATGAGCGCTTCTGCCCAGCCCTCCCTCCAGGTGAGTGCCTGCTTTATTGCCTTTTCATTGCTGATAGATTTGTGCTGCCCTGCTCCAGCCCTCCCTCCAGCAGTGAGAGTTACTGCGGGGCACAGTTGCTAGCTCATGCAAGCTCTGCTCATCGGGGAATCCGAGGGCGCACTGCCGTTGTTCGTATGCACTTGATTAAATTGACTTCTCTCACGCAGGGGCTCAAGCAGCAGCAGGGGCTGTCAGGCAGCGGGGACAGCTCACCCAGCGTGCAGCTGCAGCCAGTGAGCAAGAAACCAGCTAAAACAGCCAAGCCGGAAAAGACGCTGAACGATGTCATCGCGGGCAGCTTGGCTCGCGCGGGCTCCCAAACCACTATCCACCCCATTGACACCATCAAAGTCAGGATGCAGGCTGGTCCCAAGCCTGATCAAACACCTTCAGGTACGTGCGTGCGCAGGAGAGTGTGTGTTTAACACACACGCGTATGCTGCACAGGTGCAGGCACTCGCCTTTCAAATATGGGCTTACTTATTCACGCACGCACGCGCACACACGCCACACACACACACACGCACACACACATACGCACACACACACACATACACACACATACACACACACGCCACTCAAACACACACAAACACACACACTCACACACACGCAAACACACACACATATACACACACATACACACACACACACACACACGCCACTCACACACACACACGCACACACACATACACACACACGCCACTCGCACACACACACATACATACACACACACGCAAACACACACGCACAAGTGCACACGGGCACACACACACAGGCACAGACTCACGCACATACACACACACACACATACACACACACGCCACTCGCACACACACACATACATACACACACACGCAAACACACACGCACAAGTGCACACGGGCACACACACACAGGCACAGACTCACGCACATACACACACACGCACACACACACACACACAACACACACGCTCAAACAAGCACCCATACAATTTATCAACCTTTGCAGCTGCGGGAGCATCCTCCTCCTCAGCAGGGGCCTCTAGGGGGGTTCGTGTTAATGCAGCAGGAGTTCACATGCGGGGGGGGTTGGGCCCTCAGTTGGCCAAGACGGGTGGGCAGGTGCTCAGCCTCTACAAGGTGCGCATGTGGGCATCCTGAATAGATAAGGTGACGCTGGAAACGTCGTAACATCTGCATGATAAAGGAAAGGAGCTCTTGACTGTCAGCACCTTATAGGGGACCCTTATTGAATCTCGCGCCTCTGGGTCGTATCACAAGTTGCACACGTTGTGCCTCAATTATTCAGTTTTCTTGTTATTAGACCATATTCTTGTTATTAGACTCTCTAAGGTGCTTCCTTATCCTTTGACTGCTCGAGTTCCCCCTGCAAGTTGGTTTCTTGTACTGATATTTATGCACCCAAAAGCGCAAATGCAAAACCATCTATGCATGTGCATATATGTAGACCCAAAAGCGCAAATACAAAAGCACATTTGCATACACACATGTATGCATCAACATGTACACAACCAGGGTGTGCACATTAATGTGTGTACATATGGTACACGTACACACAAAAATGTAGATACACGCGCACATGTTATGCACAATCTCACACATTCAAGGTGGGGCGCACACACGTACACACAAATGCATACATGCACAAACTCAGGGTGTGGTGGGGGCAGCGACTGGGGCAGGCATCATCATCGGTGCCTACTTTGCGTTCTATAGCACGGCCAAACAGTGTCTACGAAAAACAACAAACATGTCAGAAGGTGCGTGTCACTCACACTCACACTCACAAATACACACACTTACATACACACTTACATACACACTTACACACACACACTGTATGATCATGGGGGTACTGTGCTGGACCCTTTCTTAAAGATTAGCTCTTACCAGTGCTGTACAGGTGAATGATGGCGCCCATTACAAAAGGTCACGTAAATTTTCCTGTTGTTCACGTGCTTCATTCACGCACCCAATAAGTGTGCATGAACAATCCAGTAACGTCAAGCTCAGTGGCTTGATTCAGTGGCTTGATCAAAAGTGCGAAGAAAAGTGACGGCTGCTCAAGTCGCACAACGCACACTTATTCCATGCTATATCCACACTGAGATGGGAAGCGATGCAGCGGAGCTGCTGCTACAATCAGCTGGTCGCAATTGAGTAAGATTAGCTAGAACGTTTTGCCCACACTCTGCACGATTACCATTGTGGTAGGTGCTCCTGCTAAAAAACCTCCGTACAAACAGCCTTCCAATAGCGTGTGTGGTTCGGCTGACCCTGCCATTGAGCAGTGTGATGGTAGCACTGAGCAAAGAATCATCATTTTGTTGCACCTGCACACATCACAACCCGGCATTGCAGCACTCACGCTGCTGTCCCAAGCCTAATCACTCACCTCTCTCCACGCACCACGCTGCTCGGCAGCGTTGCTGCTGCTGCTGCTGCTGCTGCTGCACCCATCATCTTACGTCACGTGCTTCTACAATGTAATGGGTATGCTTTCCAGTTTTCCTCTCTTACATCTTCACGTGTGTACATACATTTGTGTGTGTGTGTAAATCGGGCCAACCCTGGTGTCCAGAATTGCAGGCTCTGATGCGCTTTGCGTCAACGCTCAGTGGCAAATAGGCAGGGCACCTTCAAACAGCTGCATTTTTGAAGTGGCATCATTGCACATGAAGCATAACTCCCGTTGACCCATCACCACAATACAAATGAGCAGTCGCCAGCAGCTGTGTAGTGGTGCCCATCATCTGATTGCATCACTGATTCTCAACAATTTGCGTGCTGCAGGCTCCATTGCATTCACTTCTGGGGCCTCTGCAGCAGTTGGCAGCAGCTTCGTGAAGGTGCCCATAGCTGTGTGCATTCGGTCAGTCCAAGCAGGGGTGTACAAGAATGTGTTCCATGCCGCCAAGACCATCACTAGTGCAGTGGGGGTGCGGGGGCTGTTCACGGTGAGTGTGTGTGTATGTGTGTGTGTGTTCAGGTGTGTGTGTGTGGGTGCGTGCGCGTTTTTGTTTTTTTAGTGCTTTTATCTGTTGTTTGACTTACAACTCAATGTACTCATGGGTTAATGCGCAAGGATCAAGGCAAATGAAAAGCTGCAAAAACCAAATCACACACATATGCACACAGACACAAATTAGGCACACACACATGCGTGCACACACGCACGCACGCACACTCACACACGCACATACACACACAAGTATCTTCAAAAGCCCTTTGACGTATAATCTACCCGCGCAGGGATTCTTGCCCACTTTGCTAGAAGACGCCCCAGACATGGCTGTCAAGTTTGCGGTGTACGAAACCGCACGCACACTGTATTGCCGGATGCACAACGATCGCCAGGTGAGGTGCACCTGCGTATCCATGCAGCAATGATTGCGTGCGACTTTGTATAAGCCCCGACATGCACTGTAGTGTTGAATGCTACACGCTCGCCTGGGGGAAGCAAGCAGTGGGAGTACCAGTGTGCACACACATGCACATTGATTTTGTGCGCTACCAGCACACATGTACACACATGCACATAAATTTTGTGCGTCATCAGCACACACACATACACACACATGTACACACAAACGCGTGCAGCCTACCATTTTGGAAGATTTAGTCATGGGAGGCACAGCTGGGGCGTGTGCAGCTGCCACCACCACCCCGTTAGACGTAGTGAAGACACGCATGATGTGCACGGCCTCGCAACGGCCCACGTTTGTCAAGGTGGGCAATGTGTCTCGTGTGTGTAGTGGCGTGTGGCAACTAGTGCTCGCCGCTGAAGTATTTGCTGTCAGCTGTCTTTAGTTCCTTTCACTTCCCGCTCCCCCTATGCTGCTCTTACACTGGCCCATGAGTGCTCAATAAGTGGTGAATGGCAGCCCGCTGCTGGCAATGCTGCTTCAGATAAGCTCGGCTCGAACACGCCCTCGCTTATACCCACACTCACACACTCTCACAATTGCAAACACACAGTCATACACACACGCACACGCATACACAGTCACACGCACACACACACAAACATGCATGCAGGCCGTGCGCAGCTTGATGGCAGACAACTTAGGGTGGCGCGGTTTTTTCCGGGGCTTTGGCCCCCGCACCATCTCCAATGGCCTCAACAGTGCTGTATTTTTCTGCTTTTTTGAGGCCATTCGACGGGTGCGTGTGCGTGTCTGTGTGTACGTGTTTTTCTCGTGCAATAGAGTCGTTGCCCTCATATGAAGACGTCAAGCACCCTGACCAACGGGTCCACCTTCCAAAACAGTCCAACACGCAGCTTTTTGTAGCACCCACGGTGTAGCACTGTAAAAAGCATCTGCTCAGTATGCAGTGGGTGTTTGTGGGACCACACTTGAAGGAGAGTTCCAAACTTGGACCCAATACGTTCCTAACATGCGCAATATGTGGTACACGAGTTTGTGTGTTTTTGGAAGCGTTCATTCTGTTTGGCATATGTCGGCAGCGCACGTAAAAGCAAACATCAAAACAGATATGCACGATTGCAACTCCGCACTCACACAAACTCATACATATACGCACATACACTCACTTGCACACAAGCATATACACGCACAAACACACGCACACAACACACAAACACATGCACACACGTACACAGGAGCTCATAGCAAAGCAGGCTATAAAACAGGAGATGCAAGAAGAAGCAGTAGCGCACAGCTCTAGTCCACCAAGTTTGCAGCAACAGCTGCAGCCACAACTGCAACAGCAGCAGCAGCAGCAGCAGCAGCAGTGGCAGCAGCACCAACAGCACCTGTTATTAGAGCCTCTGCAGCAGCCGCAGCAACAGCAACAACAGCAGCAACAGCAGCAGCAGCCAGACTTGAACGTAGCACTCCCAAGCGGTCATAACGCAGCAGGTGCGCAAGGCTTGCCTGTGTGCAGCAATGTTTTTAAGGATTTGGGAAAACCTTAGTTTCATGTCTCCTCCAAATCTGGCAATTCGAGAAATTGGGTTCTCATGTCGATTTTCTTTTACTGCCCCAGCCCGCCGGGAGGCCAAAGGCCAAATGGTGTATGCAATTAGTGTAGGTGACCTGGAAGCAACTGCTTAGACATAAAAGTTTGTCTGAAATTGCAAGGTAGGGTTTGAAAGCTTCATTCAAACTGTGTGAGTTTGTCTGTAATGATTCCACGGTGCTTTTTAACCTGAACCAGAGGTGTGGTAAGGACTCCACGCCGAATGCTGAGCTCTTACCCCTGTGTGCAACATGTCAGGTGCTGCGCATGTTGTTTGTTGCGCTGGGGTCTTAGATGTACTTGAGCGTGTTGACACAAGCTCATCCTCCACTGAACCTGGCACCATTTCCATCACCAACTCTGCTGACTTGACCCACTCCCAAACCGATACTGCGCTCCTAAGCGCGTAGCTTCCCCCAAAAGCTCCTTGGCTGAGAGAGGGGTTGGGGGAGGGGGTTGTGCAGGTCCTGGCTTGTCACCAGACTTGTCCCTGCTGCAGCAGGGTTAGCATCCTCAGCTGCTGCTACTGCTGCTGCTGCTGCTCGCCTTATAGCCCAAGCAGCCCTCTCTGAAATGAAGGGGGTGATGCTAAATTGAACTTGGAACTAATTGAATTCGTCCCCCCTCCCCTCACTCAGCCAGTCCTTGCGCTTGGGCTGTCCCTCAGAGGCTGGGTGCTCAAGCCATTGAGCTTGGAACTTATTTGTGGGCCCACACGTTCCCCCTTCCCATCACTTTTCCCCCTGGCAAATTTGGGTTTTTTTGATGGGGTCTATCGCTCGTTTAAACATGATAATTAAATGCTTGGAAAATCTTTGGAATTTGTGGTGGGTGAGGGCCTTCGAAGGCCCTCTAACCATAGAATCGTTTTACACAGGGGCTCGTCGGCACCCCCAGAATCTTAAAAGCATGGACTTATGACTTAAAATCAGCACATGAAACGGTTTCATGTCGATTTTAAAAGTCAAAAATCCATGTTTGGTGTGGATCAACATGGTATGTCGCCTTTAAAAAACACTGGTGTGCAGAGCGTGTGTGCGTGTGTCACATGCCCAGTGTGTATGCCACATGCCCAGTGTGTACGCCATGAGCTAAGTGCGCAAGGCTTGCCCACACGCAGAGCGTGTGTGCCACATGCAGAGTGAGTGTGCCATCAACCACCAATGCGGTCAACTAATCTGAAGTAACTAACCCCTTGAACCATTTTGCCGGAAAATGCTAGATGCGCCAGGCTTGCCCACGTGCATAGTGTATGCATCATTCGCTGAGTGCACATGGCGTACGTTAACCTATGTGCACAGTGTGCGTGCGTTAAGTGTGGAGCGCTTCTTAAACAATAGCAAATTTGTAGCACCTTGGCACTGAGGCTTTTTTAACTAGCAGTCGTGAGGCTGGAGGAGAGTGTAGAGTGTGTATTGAGTGGTACATCATGACTGTTGTGTAGCTCATCATTCAATCAAGTGGTGCAGTACACCGTGTGCTTGTTCTGTGAAGCAAGGAAATTCTCTGTTCGGAGGACTTGTGGAGGGCTATGGTCACGGTACAAAAAACCTCTAGAGGCACGCCCTGTACAGCAAGGACGGCCCTGGTTGGAGGCCTGGTGTAGGTCTGGTCAGAATGATCTACTCTTTGTGCACGCTCCGTAAAGCAAAGGTGGCTCATAATTGCAATGTGCGTGCGTATGGTGTTGGCCGCGATTCTTAACACATGCTGTGTGTTGGGTGCATGCCCGCAGCATTTCTACAGGTCGCTACAGGGCTGCGTATGTCTGCCAGGCACCTACCTTGATTTTTACGCAGTATTGACCTAGACTTTTTAGCCATACCCACATGCGTAGATCTCAGAACACACAAGCACCACTTGAGCAGCTAACTCACTTTCTCTGCCTGTAATCCCTAAGCTTTCAGCAGCGCCCCACCCACCCTCAGTCAGCACAAACTTAAACGCATCGTCCATAACAAATACAAGTAGAACGCACTTGTTTTCATCCGCAGCCCCTGCCGCTGCTGTCGCCACGCCCCCCTTAGCCTCCAGCACCCCCCTACGTCAGCACGCCCCACCCATAGGAAAAGCGCACCCAGGCTCAGGCGGTCGGCTAGCCTGCTTATCCCTTGCCATCCCCCTTGCTCAATTGAACAACAGGTTGTGAGCGTGACGGACCCACGGGTTGTGTATGTGATGGTGTCGGGCGTAGCAGGTTTGTACGTGTGTTTGTGGTGGGAAAGGGGTGTCTCATGCGCAGGCACAGTGTGCAGGTGTTTCCTGAGTATATGCCGAAGCGCCTTGTTGAGTTGTCTCGGACAGGAGCAACACATAGTATATGATGGGAGCAACGCTTGTTGGGCCTCTGGCTGTGTGCTGTTGGCCTGATTGCCTAGTAAGCAGACTCAAAAGCACCTTAGAAATGTGTGTTTGCGCGTGTGGGTGTGTGTTTCTGTGTCTGGGCCCTGGCTTGGCTCTTCACGTAAAACACAACCAGGTGACGTGCCCACAGCATACTCTGTTAAGCACATGCATCTTCTCGGGGGTGCTCAATGGAGCAGGGGAGGTGAAAGGGAGCTTTCCTACCTTGAAGCCTGAGCAAGAGTGCACTCCGCGTACCAGGTCTCCAAGTTACCGTCAATTTGGGAAGCACTTGTTAGTGCCTTGGCCGGAAACGCGCGTGTTGGAATGGGCACAGTCGGTTTGTTCTCATGTGTGGAAGAAGTAAAGAAAAGTTGCCATAGCTGCACGTACAAGCAGAGCCTGAAACCCTCGTCTCTGCTACCTCTAAAATCCGTTGTTTTCTTGCCATCACGGACATTCTGAACTCAAGTAATTACCTCAAGTGCCTCCTCTCCGGTTGACGATGTTGGTGGCGCTGCATTTTTATTGTGCTTTAGCATGTCTTATTTCCTGTGCGTGCTCTTATCTGTGTGCCTGGTCGTGCCCGAGCGTAGACCTTCTACTTCCTACTTGTCTGTGCCTGTGCAAGCGTGCGTTACATGGCACGCACAAGCACGCATGTGTGTGCGCGTGCCTGTGCGTGTGGTCGAGTGCATGGTACGTGTATTCATTTGATGTTGCCATCTTGTAGGTTGGTTATATATGCAACGGCGAAGCAGGAAGGAAGAAAGCACGAGATGTCCTGCAAGTTTATGCGCTGGGATTACCGCCTTGGTCCATGGAATTACAGGCTGTTTTTGAGAGTTGGTGTGCAGGTTGTTTAACCTGTTTTTTGCGGATACGTTGCTGGATAATGTCATTAAGTGAGTTTCTTTCATTTCATGTAATAGCTACAAACAAAGGAGGGGAAGAAAACAACCTTTTGGCTCCTTCGCCTACCCACACAGTCCATGGCATCTTCATGCTCTGCCGTACGGATCTGTTTTACAGAGGTTGAAAAAGGTTGCAGATTAGGCCATCGGTCATATTGTGCAACTGCTAGACTGCGTACGTAAAGCAATAGCAATGTAAGGGTAAGGGTAAGGGTTACACAGCTATATCCGCCAGCGAGGGCAGTTGAGCTATAGCATAAAAAAGCCAGCTTCAAGAAGAGAAAGAGGCCAGACTGAACAAGACACCAGAAAAAGAAGCTA